>Ga0209347_1000082_pt1 | contig 269743 bp, 259 predicted proteins | sample AutmiccommuBRH23_FD_187382 | JGI IMG/M metagenome (GOLD analysis project Ga0209347, IMG submission 187382) | Deep subsurface microbial communities from Mt. Terri, Switzerland - Autotrophic microbial communities BRH/23 (SPAdes) (version 2) | ecosystem: Environmental > Aquatic > Deep subsurface... | reverse complement strand
ACAGCCCCACTTCCGATTGCTCAACCGACTGCTCACTCGTATCCTTCTTCAAGGCGCGCCTCCGTGGTTGCTGAAAATTTGGTCTCGACAACTCAATTCTCAGCAGAGGCACGCCGCCTCATCAAGCTCTTCTATCAGGATCTGGTCATACACCAGTCTTGACTATATCTCCTGAGGAGCTGCATTTCACACGAGCCGCCGAACGCTTGCACATTGAGCAATCTCCTCTATCCCGGACCATAAAGGAACTCGAAGACGAGCTAGGCGCGCTGTTGTTTGACCGCGACCGTCGCGGGACCCGTCTAACCCAGGCTGGAATCGTTTTTCTGCAAGATGTACGGCGTTTGTTCACGACGCTGGATCAAGCACGCGAAAACGTCAAGGCGATCTCCGCAGGATTCCGGGGCAGCCTGCGTATCGCGGTGTCGGATGGTGCGATCAATCCGCGCTTGTCCGACTTTCTTGCGCGTTGCCGCGAAGAGGAGCCGGACATCGAGATCCGCTTGGTGGAAGTGCCACTCTGCGAGCAGCTGCGCGGATTACGGTCGGGCGATTTCAGCATCGGCTTTGCGCACACCGACGATGTTGGCGACAACATCATCGCGGAACCCATCTGGCATTCCCCCCTTATGGCGGCGGTTCCTGCGCGCCATCCACTGCTCGTGCATAAGACAGTGCCTCTCGATGAGCTCGCCCTGTTTCCTCTGGTTATGTGCGACCCGCAGGTCTGCGAGGGCTACAGCCGGGAGCTGAGTCGGCTGCTGCGCGCTGTGGATCGCGAACCCAACATCGTCGAGCATACGGCTTCGTTGGACATGATGCTTACTCTCGTGGCGGCAGGCTACGGCATTGGCTTCACTACAGCAGCCAGAGTCGCGTCCTGCAAACACCCCCACATCGTGATCCGGCCTTTGGCCGTCGATTCTGCAGTGATCACGACTTACTTGCTCAGGGCAGACTGCATCAATTCATCGATTTCGCTGGAACGGTTGACCGCGCGCCTTCATGCCCAGATGGACAACTGATCACTCTGCACGGTAGCGAATAATCTACATCTTCAGACCGGAACGCAGGTTACTTTCGGTCGCCGCCATCAAGGTGGCAGCGCTGGTGTTCAGCGCGACGGAAATTCTGAGACGGAAATTCTGAGAATCAATGCCAGCGTAGGCATGTGCTCACCACGCTCAATCTTCCCCATGTGAGAGCGTTCTATACCTGCAAGGGATGCCAGTTCTTCCTGCGCAATCCCTTGATTCATGCGCGCAGCACGAACGGCCTGACCGAAGGGCAGCCGCGGGTTCGGCTTCGAAGGTGGTGGCGCCTGCAGGGCGGGCCTCGTTGGACACTGCGCTTTTGCACCAGCGAAAGCGTCGGGCAGTACCACAACTTAAACCACGTTAAATTTAACTCCTGATAACATGCAGGTTGGTTTTTCAGCCAACCTCATTATCGGGAGGGCGTGCATGTTCGCCTCCAAGCAAGCCGCGACACTCAAGCTGGCAGTTTCAGCCGGCGTGCCATCCTCCAAGTTGGCTGCCCTGCTCGCGTTGCAGCGTGAAGAAGACCCGCAAGCCACCATCTCGCTGCACCAGGTCTCGTTCACTGAACTGATCACAGGGCTTCGGGAAGGTCACTACAACATCGGAATGACCTTACTGGGAGTGACCGATCCGTTGCTGAGCAGTCAGCCTCTATGGCGCGAGTGCATGGCTGCTGTCGTACCTGTTCACTCCCCGTTGCTGGGGCAGGCGAGTCTCACAGTCGACGAGCTATTGAACTACACTGTGCTTCGCTGGCAGGCCGAATCCTGCGCAGCACTGGACCAGCGAATATCGACACTGCTTGCTGGGCGCCAACAAGCCATCCAGTGCGTGGCATCGTTCGAGATGATGGCAATGCTGGTCGCGGCCGGCTTCGGTGTAGGAGTCCCTGCGCAATCGCGTATCACTCAGGCTCATGGGTGGGCGCTTAACATGCGTCCGTTCGCGGACGGGCCTTATGAACTCGCGACGCATCTGCTACGGCCTGCCGAGCGCCCCGATCACGCAGCTGAGCAATTTGCGCGCAGAGCGCTGCAGATCACAGCAGCCGACTGAGCTTGGCCAACAGCCCCGTGGTCCGTAGGCTCACCGAACCCGAGACGCACCGTTTAACCACTCGCCAAGCACTTCGTCGAATCGGCCGTGATCGCGTTCTGCACCGAGCGCTGCACACTTGCCGAACCTGCATGGGGTAGTCGGTCTTCGGCAGTGGGCTCATCGGGCTGCGAGCATTGCTCCACCACTACCCGGGCGACTTCCTTCAGGTTCTCGCGGGTGAGCGCATCCAGCGGCGACCGACCGCCCAGGGCGTCATGCGGCCGCTGCAGCGCGTGGTAGATGTCCCAAGTATCCACGCCACGCGGCGTCTGCTTGAGGACGGCCTGGACCAGTTGGCGCTTGAGGGAATCGAGCTGCCACACCGGAACACGTTGGCCTTTGTTCCCCAGTTGGATCGACAGCAGGTCGCCGGCCTGAATCTCGTAGGTGATCCAACGGCGCGACTTTCCGGCCAGTTTGGCGTACTCGGCCACAACGAGGTTGCCCGGCCCCTCGAAGATCTTCAGCAGCTTCAGGCGCTCGCGCTGCAGATCAGAGAGTTTTGGCCGCGCGTACTCGGGCATCTCCACGGCCGACAGGCGCTGCTTCGCTGGCGCTACCGTGGGCATCGCCTGTTCGGACGGTGTCACCAGCAGGATGGGCGCATCCTGGCCCGTGGTCGGCAGCGGGATGGTCTGCTGCCCGGCGATCGTCGGCAAGCCTTGCAGGTGGATGGTCAGGTGCATGCTGGCAACCTGTACCTGGTTCTGCTCGAACAGATCCACCCGGTCAGCCCAGTCCTGCATCATCACCCGGCGCTGCTCGACGTACTCGGCATGGTTGTAGGTGGCGCTGATGCGGTTGGGGTCGGCGTGCGAGAGCTGGGAGTCCACCCACACCTTCGGATAGCCCAGTTCGTTGAGGGCCGTCGAGATCGTGGCGCGAATGCCGTGGCCGGTCAGCCGGTCCTCGTAGCCCATGCGCTTGAGGGCAGCGTTGAGCGTGTTCTCGCTCATGCGGTCGCTGAGCCGCCTGACCCCGGAGAAGAGGTACTTCTGCGCCGGCTTGAAGTCATCGAGCATGTAGCGGACGATCTCCATCGCCTGGACGGGCAGCGGGACGATATATGGCGGGATGTCGGTGACGCGCTTGCGCTTCTTGCGGGTAAGCATCTTGCGCTGCTTGAGCGACATGACCGGGATGATCCACAGCCCACGGTTCAGATCGAACTGATCCGGCGTGGCCAAGCGCAGCTCGCCCGTTCGGACCCCGGTCAGGAGCACCAGGCGGATTGCTAGTTGCGTCTTCAGCATGCCGCGGTACTTGCGCAGCGTCTGGAGGAACTCGGGGAGTTCGGCCATGCGCAGGAACGGGTTGTGTTCGACCGGCGGCAGCGGCACCGCGACCACGTGCAGGTCGGTGGCCGGGTTGGTTTCCATGGCCGGGGTGACGACCATCGCGAAGTCGAACAACTGCTTGAGCCAAGTGCGTACCTTCTCGGCCACCGACAGCGAGTTGCGCTTCTCGATGCGGCCGATCACCTCCAGCAGGTGAGGACGGGTGATCTCGTAGATGGTCAGCCGCTTCAAGGAGGCGAAGACGTCCCTCTTGAAGACGCGGCGGATCTGCTCCAGCGAGCTCTGGCGGCCTTCCTCGAGGGTAAGTTGGCGATGCTCCATCCACTTCTCATAGACCGCCATGAAGGTGTTCTCGCCGGCCAGCTTGATGGCCTGGCGCTTCTGCCTGCGATCGGTGCGCGGATTGATGCCCCTGGCGACCAGCGAGCGCGCCTCGTCGCGCAGCTCCCGGGCCTCGCGAAGGGGCAGTTCGGGGTAGCTGCCCAGGGAGATGCGGGCGCGTTGGCCCATCCAGGTGTAGCGGAAGTGCCAAGCCTTGGCGCCATTGGCGGATACGAAGAGGGAGAGGCCGTCGAAATCGGCAATGGTGTACGGCTTGCCGGTGGCCTTGGCCTGCCGGACCGTCATGTCTGTGAGCATGTGCCCAACTCCTGAAAAGCGAGTTGGATGCCATGTTCGTTACCAGGCCCGGGCTCCTCCAGCAACAATGCGCAGTGGCCGCCTACCGCCTTGATGTACCACTAAATGTACCGGTCAGGACCGGCTGTCAGTGGATTTCGCTGGACGTCACTGGATCGAGGAAAGGGTTAAAACCTGCGCCGGATCAGTGACTTGCAACACTCCTTGGATTTCAGTGGAAGTCCTTGGAAAGTTGAAGTGGAGCGGGCGATGGGAATCGAACCCACGGCTCTAGCTTGGGAAGCTAGGGTATTACCATTATACGACGCCCGCGATTCAGGCCGATTTGCGCTGAACAGGGCTGCCATTCTAATGGCGGGCGCGGCGGCGCGCAATGCGTGAGTGAGGCGTGCGCCCGGCGCCGGGGCGCTGCGGAAACCGGTGACGGGGCAAGCGCCCGCGGGGGGCGTGGTAAGATTTCGGTTCATTGCACCCTCGACAGCTTCAGCATGATTGAGCTCATCATCAATGGCAAACCCGAGCGCCTCGACGAGGTGCCGACGGTGCTCGCGCTGCTCGAAGCCAGGCAGCTCGCCGGCAAGCGTCTCGCGGTCGAGCGCAACGGCGAGATCGTGCCGAAAGGGCAGCATGCGCACACGCTGCTCGCCGACGGCGACCGGCTCGAGATCGTCGTCGCGGTCGGCGGCGGCTGAAACCTTCGCCGCCCGGCGTGGCGCTCGCTGAGCCGCGCCTTCATCAACCCGATTCCTACAGGCCGAACATGAACGACTCCCTGATGATCGCAGGCAAGTCCTACCGCTCCCGTTTGCTGGTGGGCACCGGAAAATACAAGGATTTCGCCGAGACTCGCGCCGCGATCGACGCGAGCGGCGCCGAGATCGTCACCGTCGCGATCCGCCGCACGAACATCGGGCAGAACGCCGATGAGCCGAACCTGCTCGACGTGCTGCCGCCCGAGCGCTTCACGATCCTGCCGAACACGGCCGGCTGCTACACCGCGGACGACGCGGTGCGCACGCTGCGGCTCGCGCGCGAGCTGCTCGATGGTCACGCGCTGGTAAAGCTCGAAGTGCTCGGCGATCCGGTGAGCCTGTTCCCGAACATGCCCGAGACGCTGAAGGCGGCCGAAACCCTCGTCAAGGATGGCTTCGAGGTGATGGTGTACTGCGCCGACGACCCGATCCAGGCGAAGATGCTCGAAGACATCGGTTGCGTCGCGGTGATGCCGCTGGCGTCCCTGATCGGCTCCGGCATGGGCATCCTGAATCCGTGGAACCTGCGGCTAATCATCGACCAGGCGAAAGTGCCGGTGCTCGTCGATGCCGGCGTCGGCACCGCGTCCGACGCGGCGATCGCGATGGAGCTCGGCTGCGACGGCGTGCTGATGAACACTGCGATCGCGCACGCGAAGGATCCCGTGCTGATGGCGTCGGCGATGAAAAAGGCGGTCGAGGCCGGGCGCGAGGCGTTTCGTGCCGGCCGCATGCCGCGCAAGCATTATTCGGCCGATCCGAGCTCGCCGACGAGCGGCCTGATCGGCTCCTGAACGAACATCGCGCGCGCCGCTGCCAACCTGCTTGGCGCGCGTCGACCCTTTTCGCCGTGCCGGCACGCGCGCCGGCACGGACTCGCACGACGTTACGATCCCCGACGATGACCTTTCCCTCCCAGAACCCGCCGGAAACCGGGCAGCCGTCCGCAGCTCCGGACGAATCGCTCCCGGGCGTGGACGCCCATGCGGCCGGCGATGCGGAAGCGCGTTTTTCGAGCCGCTCGATCCGCAGTTTCGTGCTGCGCCAAGGACGTATGTCGGTCGCGCAGCAGCGCCACCTCGACGAGACGCTGCCGAAAGTCGGCATTCCCTACCGCGTCGCGCCGCTCGATCTCGACGCGGCGTTCGGACGCGCGGCGCCGAAAGTCGTCGAGATCGGTTTCGGCATGGGCGAGACGACCGCGAAAATCGCCGCCGCGCTGCCCGACAAGGATTTCCTCGCGATCGAAGTGCACGGGCCGGGAGTCGGCAGCCTGTGCAAGCTGATCGCCGAAGGCGAGCTGGACAACTTGCGGATCGTCCAGCACGACGCGGTCGAAGTGCTGCGCGACATGATCCCCGAGCGGGCACTGGCGGGCGTCCATGTGTTCTTTCCCGACCCGTGGCACAAGAAGCGTCATCACAAGCGGCGCATCATCCAGCCCGACTTCGTCGCGCTGATCGCGTCCCGGCTCGCGCCCGGCGCTTACCTGCACTGCGCGACCGACTGGGAGGAATACGCCCAATGGATGCTCGAGGTGCTCGCGGCCGAGCCGGCGCTGGAGAATACTGCCGACGGCTACGCCCCGCGTCCCGCTTACCGCCCCCTGACGAAATTCGAAAACCGCGGTCTGAAGCTCGGGCACGGCGTCTGGGACCTGGTGTTCAGGCGGCGCGTTTGAGCGAAGCACGCGTCGAAGGGAGATCTGAACGATGGTGAAACGCATCCTTGCCTTTTTCGGCGCGGTCCTCGCGGGCTTGTGCCGCACGATCGACGTGCTGCGGCGCGTGGTCCTCAACGCGGTCTTCCTGCTGCTGCTCGCCTTTGTCGTGGTGCTGCTGTGGCGGGCGCTGCCGGCGGTGCCGGACGGCGCGGCGCTGGTGCTGCGCCCGGCCGGTCCGCTCGTCGAGCAGAAGACGTTCGAGACGCCGTTCGATTTGCTGCGCAATGGCGGCGTCGCGCCTTCCCAGACGGCGCTGCACGATCTGCTTGAAGCGGTGGAGGCGGCGCGCGACGACACGCGGATCAAGGCGCTCGTCATCGAAACCGACCGGCTCGGCCCGACCGGCCTGTCGAAACTCGCCGAGCTGCGCGCCGCGATCGTCGCCTTCCGGCAGAGCGGAAAGCCGGTGTTCGCCCGCGGCGAGCGCTTCACGCAGGGGCAGTACTACCTCGCCAGCGTCGCCGACGAAGTCCATGTCGGGCCCGACGGTTTCGTGCTGCTGCAAGGGCTCGCGCGCTACATCAGCTATTTCGCCGGCGCGCTCGACAAGCTCGGCGTCAAGATGCACGTGTTTCGCGTCGGCGAATACAAGTCGTTCAGCGAGCCTTTCACGCGCAACGACATGTCGGAGGCCGACCGCGAAGCGTCGCGCGATCTGCTCGAAGGGCTGTGGACCGGCGTGCGCGAGGACCTCATCGCGAGCCGCCGCCTCGTGCCCGAGAAGCTCGACGCCTACGTCAACGCTTACCCCGCCGCGCTCGCCGCGACCGGTGGCGATGCAGTGAGTGCGGCGCGCGATGCCGGCCTGATCGATCGCGCGAGCACGCGCGACGAGTGGCGTGAGCTGCTCAAGGCGCGCGTCGGCCCGAGCGAGGACGGCAAGGATTTCCGCCGTGTCGAGGCCGACGACTATCTCGCCGTGGTGCGCGCCACGCGGCCCGAGCAGGACGATCAAGTCGCGGTGCTGGTCGCGCAGGGGGCGATCATCGACGGCAGCGACACGCAGTCGGCGGTCGGCGGCGACAGCCTCGCACACCTGATCCGCACGGCGCGCGAGGACGAGCGGGTGAAAGCGCTGGTGCTGCGCGTCGACAGCCCCGGCGGCAGCGCGTGGGCGTCCGAAGTGATCCGCCGCGAGCTGGAACTGACGCGCGAAGCGGGCAAGCCGGTCGTCGCGTCGATGAGTTCGGTCGCCGCGTCCGGGGGCTACTGGATCGCGACCGGGGCCGAGGAGATTTTCGCGAGCCCCGCTTCGCTGACCGGGTCGATCGGGATTTTCGCGCTGTTCCCGGAGCTCGCCGGATCGCTCGACAAGCTCGGCGTGAATACCGACGGCGTCGCGACCGGCCCGCTCGCCGGTGCCTTCGATCCGCGCCGCCCGCTCGAACCGGCAGCGGCGAAGACGATCCAGCTCGGCATCGAGCACGGTTACCGGCGCTTCCTCGAGACCGTCGCCAAGGCGCGCGACATGAGCGCTCCGGAAGTCGACACCGTCGCGCGCGGACGCGTCTGGACCGGCGAGGCGGCGACCAAGCTCGGCCTCGTCGACCAGCTCGGCGGCCTGGAGGCGGCGGTCGCGGCGGCCGCGGCTCGTGCCGGTCTGAAGCGCTACGAGACGGTGTGGCCGAGAGCGGACGTCGGCCCCGGCCAGCGGCTCCTGCAGCGCTTCGTCGCCACGCTGGCGCCCGTCGCCGGTCTTTCCGGCCTTGCGGGCCTTTCCGCGTCGCCGCTCGCCGTCGTCATCGACGGTTTGCAGCAGGATGCCAATGAGCTGCTACGCTGGAATGACCCGCGCCACCTCTACACGCATTGTCTTTGCGAAGCGCTCTAGCCGAGGACCGTCCCGTGCCGAATCCCGATTTGCCCCGCGCTGCCGTACTGTCGCCGCGCCGCATCCTGGTCGCCGTGCTGTTGCCGCTGCTGCTCGCCGCCTGCGCCGGTACACGCGACACGCCCCGCGAGCCGGAACCGGCTCCGGCAACACGCGTCGGGCCGGATCAGCAGCTGTATTTCGAGCTCGCGAGCGGCGACTACGATTGCGAACTCGGCGTGAAGGTGCGCGTCAGCCGCGACCTGCGCGACGCCAATCGTATCGAGCTGGGCTGGGCGGGGCGCTCGTTCGACCTGCAGCGCGACGTGTCGTCGTCCGGCCTGCCGCGCTTCGAGGCGCGCGACGCGGGACTGGTGTGGATCGACCTGCCGTGGAAGAGCATGCTGCTCGATTCCCGCGAGGACCGGCCGCTCGCGACGGAGTGCCGCCCGGCCTGACGCGCGCTGCGCACGATTCGGCGCAGCCGGACCGACTCAGTCGCGCAGGAACAGCGTCAGCAGATCGTTGAGGAAATGCCGGCCGCGTTCGGTCGGGCGGATGACGTCCGGCGTGACCTCGACCAGGCCTTGCGCGCGCGCCGTCTTCAGCTCGCCTTCGATCACCGCGAGCGGCAGACCGGTGCGCTCGGCGAACAGCCGCGGCGGGACGCCGTCGGTCAGGCGCAGCGCATTCATCATGAATTCGAACGGCAGCTCGGTGACGCCGATCGAGCGGCGTTCCTGCACGAAATCACGGCTCTTCGCTGCGTCGAGGTAGCGCCCGGGATGCTTGTGGCGCATCTCGCGCGCGATCCCCTCGAAGCTCGACAGCTTGCCGTGTGCGCCCGCCCCGACGCCGAGATAGTCGCCGAACGTCCAGTAGTTCAGGTTGTGGCGGCATTCCTCGCCGGGACGGGCGAACGCCGAGGTCTCGTAGTGGCGAAATCCCGCGCCGGCGAGCCGCGCCTCGATCTCGTCCTGCATGTCGGCCGCGGTGTCCGTGTCGGGCAGCGGCGGTGGAGCGTGGTGGAAAGGCGTGTTCGGCTCGAGCGTCAGCTGGTAGCACGACAGATGGGTCGCGCCGGTCGCGAGCGCGCTGTCGAGGTCGGCGAGCGCCTGCTCGAGCGTCTGCTCCGGCAGCGCGTACATCAGGTCGAGGTTCACGCGCTCGAAGTTCGCCAGCGCGGTGTCGATCGCGACGCGCGCTTCCCGCCCGTCGTGGATGCGCCCGAGGCGCACGAGCTGCGCGTCGTCGAAGCTCTGGATGCCGAGCGACAGGCGGTTCACGCCGGCAGCGCGGTAATCGCGGAAGCGGCCCGCCTCGACGGTGCCGGGATTGGCTTCGAGCGTGATTTCGGCCAGCGGGTCGAGCTGCAGCAGCATGCGCACGCCGGTCAGCAGGCGGTCGAGCGCCGCGGCCGACATCAGGCTCGGCGTGCCGCCGCCGATGAACACCGACAGCACGCGCCGTCCCCACACCTGCGGCAACGCGGCCTCGATGTCGGCGAGCAGCGCGTCGATGTAGGCCTGCTCCGGGATCGCTCCCGCGCCGCCGCGCGACGTGTGCGAGTTGAAGTCGCAGTACGGGCACTTCTTCACGCACCACGGGTAATGCACGTACAGCGCGAGCGGCGGCGACGCCGTCAGTTGCGGACGCTCCGGCAACGGCCCGGCAGCGGCCGCGGCGGGCGCGAGGGGGATGATGGGATGGCGGGTCACAGCGGTTCGGTGGACAGGCGGGCCAGCAGGTGGCGCATCGCCGCGCCGCGGTGGCTGAGCGTGTTCTTCAGCTGCGCGTCGAGCTCGGCGGCAGTCTGGCCGAGCTCGGGGACGAAGAACAGCGGATCGTAGCCGAAGCCGTTGGCGCCGCGCGGCGCGTAAAGGATCGTGCCGTGCCACTCGCCATCGGCAATCAGCGGCCGCGGATCGTCGGCATGACGCACAAGTACCACGGCGGAATAGAAGAATGCCCGCCGGTCGGGGCTGCCGGCGAGCCGTTCGACGAGCAGCGCGTTGTTGCGTGCGTCGGATTTCGGTTCGCCGGCAAAGCGCGCCGACTGCACGCCCGGCGCTCCGCCGAGCGCCGCGACGCACAGCCCGGAGTCGTCGGCGACCGCCGGCAGCCCGCTCAACGCGGCTGCGTGGCGCGCCTTCGCGAGCGCGTTCTCGACGAACGTCGGGTGCGGCTCGTCGGCTTCCGGAATGTCGAACGCCGACTGCGGCAGCACCTCGATGCCGAGCGGCGCGAGCAGCGCCGTCATCTCGACGGCCTTCTTGGCGTTGTTGCTGGCGAGAACGAGCCGGGCCGTCATGATTTCAGTTCCGGTCGATCGCCGCTTTCTGCGCTTCGACGAGCCCGCGGATGCCGGACTCGGCAAGCTCCAGCAGCGCGTTGAGCTCGGCGCGCGAGAACGTCGCGCCTTCGGCGGTGCCTTGCACTTCGACGAAACCTCCCGAACCCGTCATGACGACGTTCATGTCGGTATCGCAGCCCGAATCCTCGGCATAGTCGAGATCGAGCACCGGCACGCCCTGGAACACGCCCACCGACACTGCGGCGACGAACTCGCGCAGCGGGCTGTGCGGCAGCTTGCCGTCGGCGACGAGTTTGCCGAACGCGTCGTGGACCGCGACGCAGGCGCCGGTGATCGCGGCGGTGCGGGTGCCGCCGTCGGCCTGCAGCACATCGCAGTCGATGACGATCTGGCGTTCGCCGAGCGCGCTGAGGTCGACGACCGCGCGCAGGCTGCGGCCGATCAGGCGCTGGATTTCCTGCGTGCGCCCGCTCTGCTTGCCCTTGGCCGCTTCGCGCGCGCTGCGCGTGTGGGTCGCGCGCGGCAGCATGCCGTATTCGGCGGTCAGCCAGCCCTGCCCGCGCCCGCGCAGGAACGGCGGCACGGTGTCCTCGACGCTGGCGGTGCACAGCACGCGCGTGGCGCCGAATTCGACGAGCACCGAGCCTTCGGCGTGGCAGGTGAAGTTGCGGGTGATCGTGACCGGGCGCAGCTGGTCGGGGCGGCGTTGGCTGGGACGCATGAAGGATTCCTATCTGCTGTACTTGTGAATGGCCTGCTTGATTTCGGCGATCGCTTTCTCGATCTCGTCATCGCTGATGTCGCCGGCGGCGGCCGGCACGCGCGCGCGGCCGCAGACGTTGAGCTGCGTGGTGACCCGGTCGAGTGCCAGCGTCTGTGTCGATTCCCTGTCGTCGCGCGCGGCGCCCCTCTCGTCGTGCCAGCACATCGCGATCATCGACAGGTTGTCGCAGCCGGGGCCGCCGAGCTGCTCGGCGCGGTCCAGCAGCTTCGGCACGGCGTCCATGACATTGGTTCCGGCGAGCCCGTCGACGACGCCCTGGTCGCGCACCGGGCCCCATACGCCGTCGGTGCATAGCGCGACGATGTCGCCGTCGCGCAGCGGCGTCGGCACCGACAGCTCGAGCTGCGGCGTCCGCGTGCCGCCGAGGCAGCTGTAGATGCGATTGCGCTCGGGATGATGGGCGGCCGCTTCGTCGTCGAGCAGGCCTTGGTCGATCATCAGCTGCACGCGCGAATGGTCGCGCGTGCGCACGGCGACACGCCCGTCCCGCAGCAGGTAGAGGCGCGAGTCGCCGGCATGCGCCCAGTGCGCGAGGCCGTCCTGGACGACGCAGGCGACGATCGTCGTGCGCGGCGTGTCGTCGAGGTCCTTGTCGAACGCGTGATCGACGATCGCGGTGTGCGCGTTCATCAGCGCGCGCGACAGGAAGCGCCCCGGCTCGCCGAGCGTCGGCGTCGCTTCGCGCCGGAACGCTTCGGTGATGGACTGCACCGCCAGATGCGCAGCGATCTCGCCATGCCGGTGCCCGCCCATGCCGTCGGCGATCACCATCAGCAGCGCATCGCGCGAGTAACAGTATGCGAGACGGTCCTGGTTGCTTTTGCGCCCGCCGATGCGGCTTTCCTGGTAGATCGTGAATTTCATCGCGCGCCTCTCAAGTGCGACCGATAAACGATTTGATGCGCGCCCCGAGGTCGCCGAACAGGCTGGCCGGAACCACCTCCTCGCCCCTGCGCATCAGCGTTTTCTGCAGCGAATAGACGCTCTGCGGCCGCTCGAGCGGGTCGAGCTTCAGGCACCAGTCGATCGTCTGCAGCAACTGCGCCGAATAACGCGTGGCATATGCCCGGGTCGCCGGAACGAAAGTGTCGTGCCGGCTGCGCTCGTCCGAGCGCGGCGGCGCGGTCCCGGCGACGCATGCGTACAGGCTCGCGCCGACACTGTAGATGTCGCTCCACGGCCCCAGCGCGTTGCGGTTCGTGAACTGCTCGGGGGACGCGAAGCCGGGGGTGTACATCGGTTTGAGCATCGGTTGGCCGGTCAGCAGGGTCTGGCGCGCGGCACCGAAGTCGAGCAGCACCGGCGTGCCGTCGTTGCGCAGATAGACGTTCGATGGCTTGATGTCGAGGTGCAACAGCTTGTGCGAGTGGACTTCGCGCAGGCCGTTTAGCATGCGTGCGAAAACGGCCCGGATGAAAGCCTCGCGCACGCCGTCGCGGTGTTTGTGGATATAGTCGTGCAGCGTGCGGCCGCGCTCGAACTCCATCACCATGTACACTGTGCCGTTGGCGCGAAAGAAATTGAGCACCCGGACGACGTTCGGATGGATCAGCTTCGCGAGCGAACGCCCTTCCTCGAAGAAGCATTTCATGCCGTAGCGGAAGGCCGGCCGGTTCTCTTCCGTGATCTGCGGCTCGAGCTCGCCGTCCTTGCGCAGCGCGAGAGCGCTCGGCAGGTATTCCTTGATCGCGACCGCGGTGCCGTGGCGATCACGGGCGAGATAGACAATCGAAAAACCGCCGACGGAAAGCTGCCGCTCTATTTGATACTGGTCCAGCTGGAAGCCGGAGGGCAGAGGGCAGTTGGCTTGAGGCGGCATCGACAGGGGGAGAGCCGGAGCTGGCTTTCCGCGGGATTTTCTTGATTGGACCTGCAGTGTAAAGGATCGCGGCAGGTTCCCGGAGACACTTCATGATCCACAGCATGACCGGTTTCGCGGCGCAGACGCGGGACCTCGGGCCGGTGAGCCTGCATATCGAACTGCGCAGCGTCAATTCCCGCTACCTCGATCTGTTCTTTCGCATCGGCGACGAACTGCGCCAGGCGGAACCTGCGCTGCGCGAGCGGATCACGGCGAAACTCACGCGCGGCAAAGTCGAATGCCGCCTCAATCTGCAGACGAACGGCGCCGCGCCGCGCAACCTCGCCCTGAACACCGCGCTGCTCGATCAGCTGCGCGACGCCGAACAGCTCGTGCGCGCACGCCTGCCGCAGGCCGGGTGCCTGTCGGTGAATGAAGTGCTGCGCTGGCCCGGCATGCTCGCCGACGACGGCGTGAGCTTCGAGCAGCTGCAGCCGGCGCTGCTCGAACTCGCGCAGGCCGCGCTGGACGAACTTGCCGCGACGCGCCGGCGCGAAGGCGACAAGCTCGCCGCGATGATCCGCGAGCGGCTCGTCCGCCTGCGCGAACTGGTCGCCCAGGCCGAGCCGCGCGTGCCGGTGATCGTCACCGAATACCAGGAGCGGCTCGCGACGCGGCTGCGCGACGCGGTCGCTTCGCTCGACGAGGACCGTATCCGCCAGGAAGTCGCGCTGTTCGCCCACCGCATCGACGTCGCCGAGGAACTGTCGCGCCTCAGCACCCATCTCGACGAAGTCGAACGCATCCTCGCCGCCGGCGGCGCAGCCGGAAAACGGCTCGATTTCCTGATGCAGGAGCTGAACCGCGAAGCCAACACGCTGGCATCGAAATCCGCCGCCACGGACGTCACCGGCATCGCGATGGAGATGAAAGTGCTGATCGAGCAGATGCGGGAGCAGGTGCAGAACATCGAGTAGCGTTTCGCATAGCTTCATCCCGTCGCAAAAACCGACAAGGCCCGTGCAGTTAGCGGGCTTCGTTGTGTCGGCCCTTGCGCTAAAACTCCACCGCACTTCCCCGAGCGGCAGAGCGGTACGCCGATTTGGTTGGTGCGGGTCCTGCGATCGCTGCTCCGTCTATCGGATGCGGTCGCTTACGCTCCCTGTCCCGTGTTCATCATCAGCCCGCCATCGAGCACGAAAGTTTGTCCGGTCGCGTAATCGGCGTCTTCCGAAGCGAGATACACGGCAAGCTTGGCGATCTCTTCCGGCTTGGCCGCGCGCTTCCAGGGGATGCTCTGCACTTGCTCTTCGAGCACCTTCGGGTCGTCGATTGCGCCCTGATTCATCGGCGTGAGTATCATGCCGGGGCGATGTGATTCACGAAATCGTTGGCGCACGACAGCGCATTCAGAATCCGGCGGCTGCGGTCCAGTTCGCCCCGCATCACCCAGTACGCGGCATGTCGGCGCCGCGCGAAAGCGGAGTCAGCGAAGTATGGCGGGAAGCCTGCTCTGTGATGAAGCGGCCTCCCCAAAGTTCCACAACTCGAGTGCGAGCGCCCGCACCTCTTCGATACTGACGTCGTCGACGAAGGACGGGTCGTGCTTGCAGCGCTGCGTGAGGTTGTCCTGGCCGCAGACCGGGCACGCGCGCCGCAGCGACGCGGCACAGCGGTTCTGGTACGAGGTCAGCGGCCCCGACACCAGCAGGTTCACGAACCAGTAGATGCCGACCGCGGGGGTGCCCACGGCCTGAGCCATCTGTAGCGGGCCGCTGTCGCTGGCAATGACGAGGCGCGCCCGGTGGAGCAGCGCCGCGAGACCGCCGAGCGTCAACAAGCCGCCACAGTCGATCGCCGGCTCGCTCATCGCCGCAATGACGCTCGCGGTGAGCCGTCGGTCGTCCGGGCCGCCGCCCTGCACGACGACGCACGCCCCCATTCGCACGAACTCATCGGCGACCGCCGCGAACTTCTCGACCGGCCAGATGCGACGCGGGTCGGTCGCGCCCGGACTGAGCACCAACAACGGCCGGTCAGCCGGCAGCCGCAGACGCTTCGCAAGCTCGGCGCGATCCCGCGGGAGCACTCGCAGCAGCGGCTGCAGGTCGACCGGACGCGCGCCGGCGAGCCCGACTGTCTCGAGAAGCCGCAGCCGCTCGTTGTGCCACGGCACATACGGCAGCCAGCGGTCGAGCGGCTCGGCGTCGCCGGCCCTCACCCCAACCGTCAAACGCGCGCCGAGGCGGCGGACGAACGGATTCGAATGACGCCCGCCGCCGTAGAACTGGAAGGCGATATCGAAATTTCGGCGCTGAAGCGCTTCGCACGCCGACTCGATCGCGTCCTCGTCCACGACTGCGTCCGGAGGTGCGCCGACGCCGGGTATCGGTGGAAGTACGACGACCTCGTCGATGAGTGGTGTGCGGCTTTCGAGGAATTCCTTGTGCCACGCGCGACCCAGGTAGACGATGCGGGCGGCCGGATAGGTTTCGCGCAGCGCCGCGAGCGCCGGCAGCGCGAACATGAAGTCGCCGACCTGGTTCGGACGCAACACGGCGATCGAGGCGACTCCCGGCACGGGCTCGCCCCTCGCGGCATTCATCGGTCCCGTCATTTCGCGATGGCCCTTGAGCCGACGATCTCACACAGCCGTCGGGCCGTCATATTCACCCTCGGGAATGCGCTCGCGTTTGTCGCGGTCCGGTTCGTCGTGCTTCTGTTGCGCTGCCATTACCGTTCCCTCGCAGCTGGTCCACGAGGAGCAATGCAATCCGGAGGCCTGCCGCACCTCGGAGGCGAGTTGCCGCGACAGCGTTAGCTCATGTAAAAGCTGCTGCGGAGCCGACAACGTTACAGCGGGTGACCGGGGCACGGCGTCGCGCAACCGATCGACGAGAACCAAGTGCGCAGGGCAATCGCAGGTCGGGCCTTTTTTGCTCGCCGCCCTGTCGTCCGCCCGTTGCGCTGGCGCGATGCAGTATTGTTCTCGGATGTTGGATTGCGACGAGTAGGCCCACCCCTAGATTTCCGCTCTGCTCCTGTTTTCCGCTCCGCCCATGGCCACCCGACTCGACGAACTTTCCGAACGTGACTTTCCCTGGTATGTGCGCCTGGTTTTTGCCTACCAGAAACGCAAATACGGGCAGGTGCTGTCCCCCATGTGGGCGTGGGGGCGGCAGCCCGCGATCATGTTCGTCTTCCTCCTTTTGATCGGACGCTTCAAACGGCTCGCGTCGCCCGGCCCCCTGCTGCGGACTTTGATGAGCGTGCGCATCTCGCAGATCAACCATTGCGATTTCTGCGTGGACTTCAATGCCCACAATTTCCTCGCCGCACAGGGGGCGCACGAGAAGATCGACTTCATCGATCGCTGGCTCGAGCACCCCGAGGTTTTCAGCGAGGAAGAGCGGGCGGCGCTTGCCTACGCCGAGGCGGTAACGCTGAACGACGATGCCGGCACCGCCCGTGCGATGACCGAGCTCAAGCGCTTCTTCCAGGATGACGCGATCGTCGCCATCACCGCGTGGATCGGCGTGCAGAATCTTTCGAGCAAGTTTAACGACGCGCTGAGCATCCCGATGCAGGGGTTCTGCCGGGTCCCGCCGCGTTCACCCCCTGGTTGACTCCCGTTCCCGCACTGCCGCGCGCGCAAGCGTTCGAGCGCGTGCAGAATCGGCAGCTGAACTCTGCTTCCCGCCGGCGGTCGATCAGCCAATACCCGCGGCGAATAGACCCATGGAAGACCGTGAAACCGGAGCACGCAGCGCCCGCCCCAAGCCGACGCCCGAGCCGCCCGCAGGGGCGGCAGCGGACGCCGGACGCGTCTTTCGCGTCGGCATTTCGGGCTCCTACGGCGGCCTGAACCTCGGTGACGAGGCCATTCTCGGCTCCATCGTGTCCGAGCTGCGAGCCTCGCTGCCGGTGGAGATCACGGTGTTCTCGCGCAACGTGGAGGACACACGCCGTCGCCACAAGGTCGACCACGTCCACGCGGTGCGTCAGCTCACCCGCAACGAAGCCCGCGCGGTGGTGGAAGGCCTGGACGTGTTCGTGCTGGGCGGCGGCGGCATCCTCTACGACGACGAGGCTGAAATCTACCTGCGCGAGGTCATGCTCGCCCATGAAGCGGGGGTGCCGGTGATGGTCTATGCCATCAGTGCCGGCCCGTTGGTGCGCACGGCGAACCGGGACCTGGTGCGCGAGGCCCTCAACCGGGCCGCCATCATTACGGTGCGCGACCGCCAGGGGCGGCGCCTGCTGGAAGAAATCGGAGTGGACCGGGATGTGCGGGTAACCGCCGATCCGGCCCTGCTGCTCGAACCGGAGCCCTTGCCGAAGGACGCGCTGCGGCGCGAAGGGATCGACCACGGCCGGCGCCTGATCGGCGCCTCGGTACGTGAGCCCGGCCCCGCAGCCCCGGATATCAACATCGACCATTGTCACAGCCTGTTCGCGAACGCAGCCGATTTCATCGCCGATCGCCTCGATGCGGACATCGTGTTCGTGCCGCTCGAGCGCCAGCACGTGGACATGCAGCACAGCTACGCAGTGCTCTCGCGCATGCAGCTCGTGCAGCGCGCGACGCTGCTGAAGGGCGAATACACCCCCGGCCAGCTCCTCACCCTCATGGGACACTTCGAGCTGGCGATCGGCATGCGACTGCATTTCCTGATCTTCGCCGCGATCCAGGGCGTGCCTTTCGTGGCGCTGCCCTACGCGTCCAAGGTGACGGGGCTGCTGCAGGATCTTGAGCTCGAGATGCCGCCGATGAACGACGTGAATACCGGGCGCCTGCTGGCCAACGTGGACCGTTCCTGGGACCAGCGCGACGTGTTGCGCCGCCACCTCGAGCAGCGGCTGCCGGCACTCCAGGAGCGGGCGCGCGAGAACAATCGCCTGCTGGTGGCGCTGCTCCATGCCGGCGCTTCGATGCGCAGCCTGAAAGGAGGTTGACCCGTGCCGGCGCTGAGCAAACCCTCGTCCATTCGTTCGATACCGCTGCCGCCGCGCTCGGCCGTGCTCGCGGCCGAAACCGATGTGCTGGTGGTGGGCGGCGGCCCGGCAGGCATCGGCGCGGCGCTCGGAGCGGCACGGGCCGGCGCGCGCACGGTGCTCGTCGAGCGCTACGGCTTTCTCGGCGGCAACGCCACGGCGGCACTGGTCATGCCGCTGATGTCCTTCCACACGCAGCGGCCCACCTTCAGGCTCCAGGGGGTGACGAATCTGCTGCCGGACGACCACGGTCCCGGTCATTCGGTCATCGCCGGCGCGCTGCAGGAACTCACCCAGCGCCTGGTGGCGGCGGGCGGTGCGCTGGCACCGACCCTGGAGACCGGCTACGTGGTGCCTTTCGATCCGGAATCGTTCAAGCTGGTGGCGATGGAAATGCTCGACGAGGCGGGCGTGGAGCTGCTGTTCCACGCCTTGGCAAGCGGCCTGGTCGGCGCGAGTGTACGCGACGGCGTGGTGTTCGAGACCAAATCCGGCCCCGTGGTGGTCAAGGCGCGGGTGGTGGTCGACTGCTCGGGAGACTCCGACGTAGCGGCCCAGGCGGGCGCACGCTACGAAATCGGACGTGATTCGGACGGTCTGGTGCAACCGATGACCCTGATGTTCCGCATGGGAGAGTTCGCCCGCGCCGCTTTCGCCGCCTACGCCGAGCAGCACCCCGACCAGTGGCGCGGGGTCCATGGGCTGTGGGACCTGGTGCGCAAGGCCACGGAAGCGGGCGAACTCGAGCTCACGCGCGAGGACATCCTGTTCTTCGCCACGCCGCACGAGGGCGAAGTGAGCGTGAACAGCACGCGGGTGACGCGGGTGCTGGGCACCGACGTGTGGGACCTCACCTATGCCGAGATCGAAAGCCGCCGCCAGATGCGCCAGGTGGTGCGCTTTCTGCAGCGCTACGTGCCGGGCTTCGAGAAGGCCTACGCGCTGCAAAGCGGCGTCACCATCGGGGTGCGCGAGACCCGGCGCGTGCTGGGCGCGTATCGCCTCACTGCGGACGATCTCCTGCACGCGCGCAAGTTCGACGACGTCATCGCGCGCGGCACCTACCCGGTGGACATCCACAACCCCGAGGGCAAGGGCACGGTGCTCAAGCGCATCCCGCCCGGGGAAGCCTACGACATTCCGCTGCGCTGCCTGATCCCGCAAGGGGTCGACGATCTGCTCGTGGCCGGTCGCGGCATTTCCGGCACCCACGAGGCCCATTCGTCGTTCCGTGTGATGCCGATCTCGGTGGCCACCGGTCAGGCGGCGGGAGTGTGTGCCGCGCTGGCCGCGCGCCAGGACCAGGCCCCGCGCGCGCTGTCCGTCTCCGCGGTGCAGAACGAACTGCTGCGCCAAGGCGCGGACCTCGGTCAGCGGGAGCGCTGAACGTGGCCGAGGCGGTCTATGACGTCACTTTACGCTGGACGGAGCGCGCCTGAGGACGGCCATGAGGCATTTCATACGACATCCGGTCAGTATTCCGATCGAGGTGCGTGCCGGCGAGCACGCCGGCAGCGAGCTTCGTCCCGCCGGGAACGTGAGCCTCGGTGGGCTCGAGTTCGATTCGGACTCCGAGATCGAGCCGGGCAGCCTCGTCGAGGTGCGCATTCCCCTTATCGAACCGACGTTCGCAACCTGCGGCCGTGTCGCCTGGTGCCGGCGCACGGGAGACAGCTTCGAGCTCGGCGTGCAGTTCCTCGATGCCGACGAAGCCTATCGCACCCGCATGATCGAGCAGGTCTGCCACATCGAGGAATACCGGCGCAGCGTGCAACGCACCGAGGGGCGCGAGTTGAGCGCCGAGGAAGCGGCGTTCGAATGGATCCACCGGTTCGCCGGGCAGTTCCCGGAGCCGGGCAACGGCCGCTCCTGAGTGCCGGGCAAGGCGCTGGAAGAGGTGAGCTTGCATTGCAAGAGCTGACCCTATGATCTTGCCTCAACGGTCCCCTGCTCTTTCCCGACGGCAGACGTCATGGAACCGCTGCTGCTGATCGTCGCGGTCGTCGCGATCGTCGCCGGGACCGCCGGCGTGATCCTGCCGCTGTTGCCGGGAACGCCGCTCGTCTTTGCGGGCCTGTGGCTGCTCGCGTGGCTGGACGGTTACGTGCGGGTCGGCGGGGTCACGGTCGTCGTGCTCGGGATGCTCGCGGCGCTGGCGTGGTTCGTCGACTATCTCGCGTCGGCATTCGGCGTCAAACGCGTCGGCGCGAGCGGGCTCGCGGTCACTGGCGCGCTCGTCGGCGCCGTGCTCGGCATCCTGGGCGGCTTCATCGGTGTCGTCGTCGGCCCGATCATCGGCGCAACGGCCGGAGAACTGATCGCGCGCCGCAGTCACGGCCAGGCCGCGCGGGCAGGCTTGGCCGCCGGCCTCGGCTTCGTGATCGCGATCATCGCCAAGCTCGGCCTCACGTTTGCAATGCTCGGGATCTTTGCGCTCGCGTGGCTGGTTTGAAGCGGGTCGGGGGCAACGCGTCGGTTCGGGCGAGGCGTCACGCTCGACACGCGCCTGCGGTGATTCGCGGCGCCGACCGGCGGCGGCTGCGCCTCGACGGGCGCCCGTCGCGTACCGTCTCATCCGCCGACGGCGGCGACGATCGCCTTGACGAAAAATGCGGAGATCGTCGCGAAGATCAGCATCACGACGAGGAGCGCGACGATGACCAGCGCGACGAGGCGGCGGCTGCTGCGCGTGCTTGCGGTCGGGTCGTCGAGGTGCTGCTCGAGCAGCTGCACGTTGCGCTGGTTCGCTTTCCACGCCGCGTCGAACACGTCGCCGAGGATTGGCACGAGGCCGACGAGCCCTTCTACGGCGACGTTCCCGATCATGCGCAGCAACACGCTGCGCGGAACGCCGAGCCGCGCGGCCTCGCGAACGATGTAGCCGGACAGCACCACCCCCACCGCATCGCCGAGAAACGGCACGAGGCCGATCAATGCCTCGATGCCGATCCTGAAGCCGCCGGGCAGCCGGATCGAACTGTCGAGCAGCCACGCGAGCGCACGCAGTTTCTCGCGCGTGCGGGCGGCGTCGCCCCGAATGCCGCGTCCCGCTCCGCTGGCGCCGCGCCGCGGTTTCATCGGCTACCCTCCGCGCGCAGCGACCGCGGGCCTGCCGGGCCGCAGCGCGTGGCGTTGTGCGATGGTGGCCGGATTTCGGGGATCAGATCATCGGGCATGGTGCGGGGAGCGGGTGGACGGGAATCGGGAGGTCGGGCGGCGTCGCCGACGACCGCCGTTGCTGTGCAAACGGCGTTCCTCATGCGCCCGTCGAGGGGATGGGGTCGTGGGGTGGAGTTCCAGGGATCACCCGAGGGCGGCTGCGAGCTGTTCGATCTTCGCTACGTCTTCTTCCAGTGGCAGGGCGTGTCGGGCACGCCCGAGTGCCAGTTGCGACTGTTGTCGCGCCGCAGCCGGAAAGGCCGGGTGGGCCAGGCGGGACAGCGACCGCAAGGTTTTTTGTAGCCGGATGCCCACTGCCAGCGTGCCGGCTCCGGCTTCGGAAATGGGCGAGAACGCATCGTTGAAAAGATCTTCGATCGCGAGCGGCGGGATGAAAACGTGGGGATGCAAAATTTCGCTGTCTTCGTCCCGAGGGTCGGCCAGCAGGGCGAGCACGCGGGCCAGTGCGGCGAGTGTCGCGATTGCGGTGCCGGGATCGTTGATTGCCGGCGATAGCGCTTTCGATGCGATCTCCGACAACACGACGACGCCGAAGCGAGGATCCTGATCGAAGGAGCGTCGCTCGCCGACATTGAAAGCCTCGCGTGCGGCTTGCAGGACCTTGTCATCGGGCACGAAATCGAACCAAGCGAGCGGCATAACCGTATCGACGAAGTCCCCGGGGATTGCCTCGACATGGATTTCGCCGCCTGCCTGGCAAGCCAGCCGCTCGAGCGTGTCCACGTCGATGTGTTGCAGGTAGCCGATCCAGGTGCTCGTGACGGAAGCGACGGTCGGCGGCGGTCCGATCCGCATCCGCCCGCCGAGGGATGGATGCTGCCAGCGCGCGCGTATCGCATGGCCTGCGGCGGCCTCGACGCGTTCGATGGCATCACCGACACGGCCGAAACGTGCCAGCAAGTCGATCCAGTGCAGCAGGGTGAGCACGATGACGGCGATGATCCCGATCGTGCCGGCGAACAGCACCACCCGCCCGCTGTCGCCATACACGCCAGCGTTGAGCGCAATGATGCCGACCAGGCTGAACAGGAAACTGCCGACAAAAGTGCCGAGCGCATTCTGGGCGCTGCTGTCCTGGATCAGCAGATCGGCAACCCGGGGCGTCGTCGCACTCGAGGCGGTGGCATAGGCGGACACCATCGTCACCAGTGAAAACGTCGTCACGGCCAGCATGCTCGATGCGAGTATCTCCAGCACGTTGCCGATGCTCGAAGCCCCGATTTTGACCGACCAGTCGGCAGGAATCAGCGGCGCGAGGACGATTCCCGCGGCGGCAGTGAGTATCCCGGCCACGGCAAAAAGCGTCGCCCGCACCCATAGACGCCGGCCGACTTCGATGATCAGCCAGCGCAGGCGCGACAAACCGGATTTCCTGTCCGTTCAAGCATGGCAGCCATTCTAGTCCTGGCGGCCGTGACGCTTTGCCCTTTTCAAAAGCGCAAACGGTAATGCAATGTGTAAGTCTCGACGCCGCCGTTCGGCTGCTTGAGTCCGGCATTGGAATAGTGGATCACCCGCACGCCGAGTTCCTGATCGGCGAAGCGGACGCCGAAGCCAACGCGGTCCTCGAACTGGAACGATGAGCCGAGGTCGTTGCCTTCCACCTCGGTGCTGCTGAATGCCGCGATGCCGATGCCGATCGCGACGTAAGGCCGGAACGTCTTGCCGGTGAATTCGTAGACGAACACCGGGCTGAAGGACAGGCTGTGATTGCTGGCCGTATCGTCGCCTTCCCAATACGTGTAGCCCGCATCCCAGTAGCCGCCGAGGTGCCCCGTGCTGCTCTGCAGCCAGCGGCTGCCGAAGTCGACCTGCGTGCCGACCCGATAAACCGTCGTCGAGTCACCGGTCTGGCCGACCGCGAAAGTCACATCGGCTGCCTGCGCAGCGCCACCGCTCCCCGCGGATAAAACTGCAAGAGCGCCGGCCAAAAACATTTTGTTCATCGAAATGCCTATTTTTTGTTAGTTGGATACCCCTGTGAGGTAGTGCAAAGTTTAGAGACGGAAATTTCCCGGCAAATTGATGGACGTCAAACGTAAGAACTTATTGAATACACAAAGAAAATAGGGGAAATGGGGAACGGGCTCGGGTGTTCCGGGCTTTTCCCGGGCGGTCAGGCCGGGATCGCCTCGGTTTTCGCGGACGTGTCGTCGGCGTCGGCTTTCTTGCGCACCGCCTTCGGGTCGCATGTGATCGGACGGTAGATCTCGACCCGGTCGCCGTGTTTGAGCGGAGTGTCGAGTTTCACGACTTTCGCGAAAACGCCGACTTTCTGCACTGCCAGATCGATATGCGGGAACTGCGCGAGGATGCCGGAGCGCTCGATCGCCGCGCCGACGGTGGTCCCGTCCGGGACTTCGAGGTTCAGCCACACCTGGTGCGACGGCTCCGAATAGGCAACTCCGATTTTCATGGGCATTTCCGTTTTCTCCGTCAAGCGGCCGGCGCGGATGCCGGCACCGGCGGCACTGCGCGCTGCCGTGTTTCGCGTCGTGTTTCGAATACCCGCTTGGCCGCGAGGAGCAGGCCAAGCACCGCGAAGCCTCCGGGGGGCAGGATCATCAACAGCGCGCCGTCGTACTCGGGAAGACGCATCTCGAGAAACGCGAAGCCCGGTCCGAGCAGCAGGCTCGCCTGCGCGAACAGCGTGCCGGAGCCGAGGAGCTCGCGGATCAGTCCGATCACGGTCAGCGCGAGCGTGAAGCCGAGCCCGGTCGCCAGCCCGTCGAGCGCCGAAGCGGCGACGCCGTTCTTGCTCGCGAAAGCTTCGGCGCGTCCGAGGATCGCGCAGTTGACGACGATCAGCGCGATGAAGAGGCCCAGGATCTTGTGCAGTTCGTGCGCCCACGCGTTCATCGCCATATCGACGATCGTCACCAGCGTCGCGATCAGCACGACGAAGACCGGGATGCGCACCTGCGAGCTCACCGTCGTGCGGATCATCGACACGAGGACGTTCGACACGACGAGCACCGCCGTCGTCGCCAGCCCCATTGCCAGCCCGTTCGTGCCGGTCGTCGTGACCGCCATCGCCGGGCACAGCGCGAGCATCTGCGAGAAGACGACGTTGTTCTCCCACAGACCATCCCTGACGATGCCTCCGATGTTCATGGTTTGTCTCCGAGAAGGTCGCTGCGATGGGCGGCGAAGAAGTCGAGCCCGCCTTTGACGGCTTTGACGACCGCGCGCGGCGTGATGGTCGCGCCGGCGAACGCGTCGAAGACGCCGCCGTCCTTCTTCACGCCCCACTCTGCGGGCACCGGGTCGGCGAGCGACTTGCCCGCGAAACCATCGATCCAGCGCGACTTCGCGGTCTCGATCTTGTCGCCGAGGCCGGGCGTCTCGGTGTGCTTGAGGACGCGCACGCCAAGCACCGTGCCGCGCGCATCGACGGCCATCAGCACCGTCACGTCGCCGGCGTAGCCGCGCTCGGCGGTCTTGAACACCGCGCCGACCGGCGTGCCGGCATGCTTCGCGAGATGCACCGTGACTTTGCCTTTCGGGCCGTCGAGCTCGACGACGTCGCGCAGCAGGTCGTTGTCGGCGAAGCCGCTCGGCAGCACCTGGGCGAGCGTCATGCGCAGGTCTTTTTCCTCGGCGGCAGCGATCGGCGCTTTCGTCGCGTCGAACGCCCACGCGAGCGCAGTGCCGGCGAGCAGCGCGATCGCGCCGAGCAGCACCGGCTGGTAGGGGAGCGTCTCGCGGATCGCGTCGAACGCCGGAGCGCGGTCCGTCCCGCTCACTTCACGCCTCGCTGCGCGGCCGCGTCGATCGGGGCGCCGCGGTAAGTCCTGCCGAGGATGCGCGGCCGGCAGTAGCGGTCGATGACCGGCGTCAGCGCGTTCAGCAGCAGCACCGCGAACGCCATGCCTTCCGGATAGCCACCCCAGCTGCGGATGATCCACGTGAGGAGCCCGATGCCGAAGCCGAAGACGAGCTGCCCGAAAGCGGTGTTCGGCGACGTCACGTAGTCGGTGGCGATGAAAAAAGCGCCGAGAATCGCCGCGCCGGACAGTAGATGCGCGGACACCGGCAGGTAATGCGCCGGATCGAGCGCGTGGCCGATTGCCGCGGGGACCGCGAGTCCGGCGAGAACGGCGACCGGAATATGCCAGCGGATGACACCGGTCGCGAGCAGGTACAGACCGCCGGCGAGAAGGAAGATCGCGCCCGTTTCGCCGAGGCTGCCCGCGCGCGAGCCGGCCCACGAGAACAGCGGGTCGGTCGCCGCGCCGATCGCGTGCACCACGTCGACGCCGCGGGAAAGCTCCGTCTTCGCGTGACCGAGCAGCGACGCCGACGTCACGGCGTCCGGAATCGGCGTGGCGCCGAGCGTGAGGCGCAGTCCTTCGATGAAGCCGGGCGCGCCGTCGGCCGTCATCGGCAGCGGCGACACCCACTGCGTCATCGCGACGGGGAACGACACCAGCAGCGCGACGCGCGCGACCATCGCCGGGTTGAAAAGATTCTGGCCGAGGCCGCCGAAAAGCTGCTTGCCGATCGCGATCGCGATGAAGCCGCCGAGCGCGCCGATCCACGCCGGTGCCCACGGCGGCAGCGACAGCGCGAGGAGCCAGCCGGTAAGGAGCGCGGAACCATCGCCGAGGCTGCTCTCGACGCGCATCAGGCGCTGGCAGACGAGCTCGGTCAGCAGGCACGCCCCGACCGTGACGACGAAAAGATGCACGGCCGGCCAGCCGAAGAGCCAGAAGCCGAACAGCGTCGCCGGCAGCAGCGCAAGCTGCACGTGGCGCATCGTGCGTGCGATCGACGCTCCGCCGTGCGCGTGCGGCGAAGCGGGAGGCGACGCGTGAGGGATCCTGCTCATGCAGATTCTCCTGCCGGTTGTGCGGCGGCGCCGTCGGGCCGGGGCACCGGAGCCGGCTGCGGGTCGGGCCCCGCTTTGCGCCGCGCGGCGGTTTCGGCCTTATCGCGCGTCTCGCGTTCGAGCCGCTCGGCCCTCGCTTGCGCGAGGGTCTTCGTCACCTCGCTGCGGAGCTTGTTGCGGTCCCGCGCGGCGAGCTCGCCTTTCGCGTGATGGAAATACTGCACGAGCGGAATGTGCGACGGGCAGTCGTACGCGCAGCAACCGCACGCGATGCAGTCCTTGAGGCCGAACTTCACCGCAGCGTCGAGATCACCCGCCCGGATGCGGCGCGCGATTTCGAGCGGCAACAAGCCGACCGGGCACGCGCGCACGCAGATGCTGCAGCGGATGCACGGGCCGGGCGTACGCAAGCCGACTTCGTCGGCGTCGAGGACGAGGATGCCTCCCGTGCCCTTGATGAGCGGCACGCGCAACGAAGGCACCTGCATCCCCGTCATCGGGCCGCCAAGGAGCAGGCGCGCCGGTGCACCGCGATCCGCGCGCAGGCCGCCGCAGAACTCGAGGACCTCGTCGGCGAGCGTCCCGATCAGCACTTCGACGTTGCCGGGCTCGCGCGCGCAGGCGCCATTGATAGTGACGAGCCGCGACACCAGCGGCCGGCCGAAACGCACCGCGTCGCGCACCGCAGCCGCAGTGGCGACGTTATGGACGACGACGCCGACATCCGCCGGGCGGCCCTGCGCCGGCACTTCGAGCCCGGTGAGCGCGAGGACGAGGTGCTTCTCCGACCCCATCGGGTAGCGCGTCGGGACCGGTTCGACCCGGATTTTGGGGTGTCCGGCCGCAGCGCTGCGCATCGCGGCGATCGCTTCGGGCTTGTTGTCCTCGATGCCGATGCGCGCCTCGCGCGCCCCGGTCGCGTGCAACATGATCGCGATGCCATCGACGGCTTCTTCCGCGCGGTCGCGCATCAGCCGGTCGTCGCACGACAGGAAGGGCTCGCACTCGCCGCCGTTGATGATCAGCAGGTCTATGTTCGCATCGCGCCCGCCGCTGATCTTGACTGCCGACGGAAATGCCGCGCCGCCAAGACCGACGACACCGGCTGCCGAAATGCGCTGGCCGATTTCCGCCGGGTCGAGCGCGAACGGGTCGGCGCATGCCGTCAGCGTCGTCCACTCGTCCCGGCCGTCGCTTTCGATCGTGATCGCTGCGACCGGCAGCCCCGATGGGTGCGGCGCGACGATGTCGCCAATCGCGACGATTCGCCCCGAGGTGGGCGCATGGATCGCAGCGGAGATCGCGCCCTGGGCCTCGGCGATCCGCTGTCCCTTGCGGACGGTATCGCCGACGGCGACGGCAGGGCGCGCGGGCGCGCCGACGTGCTGCAGCAGCGGCACGTAGAGCCGCTTCGGCAAGGGCATTTTGCGCAGCGGCGCGTCCGCGGCCGGCCGCTTGTGGTCTTCGGGGTGGATGCCGCGGCTGAATTTGCGCGTGCGCAGGAAACGGTCGATGAAGCCCATTTCGTTTCCTCAGGCGCCAGCCGCCGGCTTCGGCCAGACCCACTGCTGCAGCGTGACCGGCAGCGGCTGCATTGCCATCGCTTCGGTCGGGCAGCGCTCGATGCAACTGCCGCAACCGGTGCAGGCGTCGCGCAGCACGTTGTGGATCTGCTTCGGTCCGCCGAGGATCGCGTCGGTCGGGCAGACCTTGATGCAGCGCGTGCAGCCGATGCAGATTTCTTCCCTGATGCCGGCGACTTTCGGGCCTTCGTCACGCAGGCCGGCGAGGTCGACGGCGATGCCGAGCCGCGCGGCAATCGTTTCGGCGAGCGCCCGTCCGCCCGGCGGGCAGCAGGCCGGGGACGCGGTGCCCGCGGCGATTGCCGCTGCGGCCCCGGCGCAGCCGGGAAAGCCGCACTGGCCGCAGTTCGAGCCCGGCATCATCGCCTCGAGTTCCGCGACGACCGGATTTGCCTCGACGGCGAAGAAGCGGCTGGCGAGGCCCAGCAGCGCGCCGAGCGCGGCGCCGAGAAGGGTCAGGCTGACGATGGCGAAAAGCACCTCTTTTTCCTCCTCAAGCGGCGACCAGGCCGGACAGCCCCATGAAGGCAAGGCTCAGCAGGCTGATCGTGATGAATGCGGCCGGTGCGCCGGCAAAGGCCGCTGGGACGCTCGCGAGCGCGAGGCGTTCGCGCAGGCCGGCGAAGATCAGCAGCACGAGCGTGAAGCCGAGCGCCGAGCCGAAGCCGAACAGCACGCTCTTGAAAAAGCCGTAGCCCTGCTGCACGTTGAGCAGCGCGACGCCGAGCACTGCGCAGTTCGTCGTGATCAGCGGCAGGTAGATGCCGAGGCTCTGGTACAGCGCCGGGCTCGTCTTGCGGATCGCCATCTCGGTGAATTGCACCGCTGCCGCGATGACGAGGATGAAGCTCAGGATGCGCAGGAAGCCGAGATCGAACGGCGCGAGCAGCCAGTGCTCGAGCATCCAGCTCGCCGCTGCCGCGAGGGTGATGACGAAAGTCGTCGCCAGCCCCATGCCGAGGGCTGCATCCATGCTTTTCGATACACCCATCGCCGGGCACAGGCCGAGGAATTTGACCAGCACGACGTTGTTGACGAGCGCGGTCGACAGCAGCAGGAGCGCATATTCGTGCATCGCGTGCTCCCGCTCAGGCCGGGTTGCGGGAAAGGTCGCGGCCCGCGTGGCGCAGGAAGCGCGGCACCGTGCTGCCGCTCGCGGCGAGCCGCGACGAGACGCGGCGGGCGACCGCGAGGCCGAGCACAAGGCCGCCCACCATCGCGCCGAAAGTGGCCCCGTCGCTGCCGGCTGCGAGCTCGGCAGTCGCCCCGGCGCCCAGCATGATCGCGAGCGGCAGCGCGTAGGCGGTCAGCGCGGCCGTCGCGAGCGCGTCCTCGCCGACGCCGACGACGACGCGGTCGCCGACTTCAAGGCAGGGCCCGTCGCGGCCCGTGGCGACCGGAAACCGGCGCGCCGCCATCCGGCGCGAGAAAGTGCCGGCGCCGCTGGCGAGGGCGAAGGTCGCCGAACCGCAGCTCTGCGCGGCTGCGCAGCTGCCGCACCCGGTGCTCGGCTCCGGCTCGAGCCACGCGACGGCGCCGGCGATTCCGACGACGCGCGCGGTGCCTTCGAGCAGCGGCGCGCCGCTGTTGGCGATGCCGTCCTGTTCCCGCGCATTCATGTTGGCCGAACCTCCTTCGTCGAGATGATGCCGTTGCCGCTGTGACGGATCGAAACCGGGTCTTTTCCCGCGGTCGTCGTCCTGCGCGCGGTAGCGACCGCAGCGCAGCAAAAAGATTGACATCAAACAATCAGCGGCGCAAACGATACATAAATTCGAGGATAAAAGTCAATGGGTGTAACGCAAGGCGCGCGTTCGGGGCGTCGCTTTTTTCCCGATTCCGGGCTCGCCGCGATCGCTGCTCCTGACAAAAACGGGGCCGGAACAGAGACGGTGTCCTATAGTTGCTGTCCGAATCCGGCAGCCGGATGCGGCGCGGGCGCCGGGATGTTCGCCGCCGCGCACCGCGAGTGCGGGAATCGAACCGAGGAGATTCGACATATGATGCTGTCCCGCCTCACGCTTGGCGTCGCGATCGTCGCCGCCGTGGTGCTGTTCCTGTCCGGCTCGGGCACGCGCTTCGGGCTGTGGCCGTTTCCGACCGGCTTCCTGCTGCTGAAATGGGCCGCGTATTTCGGGCTCGCGGCGGCCGCGGTCGCGCTCGTCGGCCTGCTCGTGCCGAAGCTGCGCGCCGCGCAGGGGCGCCGCTTCGCTGCGGCGCTCGCGCTCGGCCTCGCCGTCGCGGCCGTGCCGGCGTACTGGATGCAGGCGGCCGCCAAGGTGCCGCCGATTCACGACATCAGCACCGACCTCGACAATCCGCCCGCTTTCGACGCGATGCTCGCGCAGCGGGGCGACGCGTCGAATCCGCCCGAGCATGGCGGTCCGGCGGTTGCCGAAGCGCAGCGTCGCGCCTATCCGGACATCCGGCCGCTCGTGCTGCCGCTGCCGCCTGCGGACGCTTTCGCGCACGCATTGCAGGCGGCACGCGCGATGGGGTGGGAGATCGTCGCGCAGGACGCTGCCGCGGGACGGATCGAGGCGACGGCGACCACGCTGTGGTTCGGCTTCAGCGACGATGTCGTCGTGCGCGTCGCGCCGGCCGCCGGCGGCAGCCGCATCGACGTCCGCTCGGCGTCGCGCGTCGGCGTCAGCGACGTCGGCGCCAACGCGAAGCGCATCCGCGCCTATCTGGCGACGCTCGCGGATTCCGCCGACTGACGTTCAGCAGCCGGAGAGGCACTTCGCGTCGGCGTCGAACGTCATCGTCCGCCCGCTCAGCGGCACGCGCATCGGCGCCGTCACGGCCTTGCCGAACTGCGCGGTGCGCGTCTCGGGCAGCAGCTCGCCGTTGCGCGTCGCCGCCTCGTTCGCGTGTGACGCGATCACCGCGTTCGGCTTGACCATTTCGTTGATGACGTGGGCCGCTTCGGCCGGGCCCGTCGTGAAAGTGCCGCCGATGTTGATCACCGCGAGCTTCGCGTTGTAGAAGCGCCGCACGACGAGATCCTGCTCGGCCGTGACGCCGGTGTCGCCGGACAGATACGCGACGAGGCCGTTCGAGAACTTCAGCACGTAGCCGCCGGGCGGGCCGACGTAAGCGGTCAGTCCGGCGGCTTTCAGCGCTTCGGCGTGGCCGTCGTCGAGAAACGCCGGGTCGAGACCGTTGCTGTGCACCGCCGGCACGCTGGCGATGGTGATTCCGCCGACTTTTGCGCTGCCGCCGAAGCGCAGCAGCTGAACCTGTTTCGGGTCGCCGCCCGCCGCCTTGACACGGGCAGCGAGAAAGGCGTGCATCTCGCCGCCGACAACCAGTTTCGCTTTCTTGCCGACGGCGATGTTCACGGTGTTGGAATTCGGCGTCACTTTCACCGAGGCATCCGGTTTGCCGCATTCCCCCGCGTTCGCCGCCGGCGTATGGGCATCGCCGAGATGGTCGCCATGCACGTGCGTCAGCAGCACCGCGTCGATCTGGCCGAGCCGCGGATCGTCCGCGCCGCGCACGGTGCGCCCGGGGTCGTAGAGGATGCGGGTGCCGTCCGGGTCCTCGAAGACCATCGCGCGGTCGAACGCGCAGAATTCCCCGTCGTGACTTCCGAGCGGAGTGACCCTGACGGTTGCGTCGTCGGCAGCCGGGGTGGCCGCAGTCGCCGGCGCGGCTGCCGCGATTGCTGCGAACGCGAGCACGAAAGCTGTTGTTTTCATTCTTTTCCCTCCGGGGGGGCCGCGGGCGGCGCGATTCCGTTTAATCACGCGCCGGCGACGTCGGAAAGCCTTCCCGAAGCTTAGACCACGGGCCGGCATCCGGCCGGGGGCGGCGCTGGTGCGAGCGGGGGCGGAGGGCGCCGGAGCGTGCGTTCCGGGGGCAGCGGGGATGAAACAAAGGCTTGCGGGCATCCGCGGCAATCGCGGGTATCGTCGGGCATCCCGGCAGGGTGCAAGGCAGTTCGCCGGTGTCGCCATCACAGGGAGAAATCGCGGATGAGAGCACGAAAATCCGGGTGGGTCGGTGTATGGTTCGATCTCGCCCGGACGACGGCCCGCGCGTCGGGAAAGATCAACCGGGCGGCCGGCAAGGCGACGGCGAAGCGCGCCGGACCGGCGCTGCGCAAGGTGGCGACGCAGCTCTTGACCGGCGTCGCGACGCCGACGCCGCCTCCCGCGACGCGCGGCGGCGGGCGTTGGGAGGTCGGCCGCTGGGGCCTCGGGCCGATGGCGATGCGCCGCTACCGCCTGTACCTGCCGCCGGGCATCCGCCGGGCGCTGCCGCTGGTCGTGCTGTTGCACGGCTGCGGCCAGGATTCGGCGAGTTTCGCGGCGACGACCCGCGCCGCGGCGAACGCGCGCGCCGGAGGCTATGCGGTGCTGTTGCCCGAGCAGGCCTCCGAGGCGAACCCGAACCGCTGCTGGAACTGGTTCGGGCGCGAGCCGGTCGTGGCGACCGAGGCCGCGATCCTGAAAGCCATCGTCGATCACGTCTGCGACGCCCATCGCCTGCGGGCCGACCGGGTGTTCGCGCTCGGCCTGTCGGCAGGGGGCGCGATGGCGCTGACGCTCGCGCTGCGCTATCCGGGGCTGTTCGCCGCCGTTGGCACGCACTCGGGCGCCGTGCCGCACAGCGCGTCGTCGGCGCTGCAGGCGGGGCACGCGATGCGCGGCCGGCGCTCGCCCGAACTCGCGGGGCTGCGCCAGCGGCTCGGCGCGCGTCGCCTGCCGCCGCTGATCGTGATCCACGGCGATGCCGATCGCAGCGTCGCATGGGCGAACGCCGAGGAATCGGTCGCGCTTTGGCTCGGGCTGATGGCGCCGGTCGTCGCGTCGGCGGGAATATCGCGGGCGGCGCGGCGCGGTGCGCGCCATCCGTATGCGGTGACCGACTGGAAACGCGACCGTCGCGCGTACGTGCGGATGATCCGCGTCGCCGGGCTCGGCCACGCGTGGAGCGGCGGGGCAGCGAAGCAGGCTTTTTCCGATCCGCGCGGACCCGATGCGTTGAAGCTTTTCTGGCGCTTCTTCGACGGGTGTGTCGCGTGACGCAAGGGCGGATGCAATCCGGCGGCCGGCCCGGGCGAGCGGGCTAAGGAGTGCGGCATTCCTCGGCGCGACGCTGCGACGGGTCGTTCGCCGCGTCAGCGTGTTCGCGGTGGTACACCGGCGTCACTTTCACGACGCCAGGGATTTCCCGCATCCAGCCGATCAGTTCCAGCGTGTCGGAAAAACGCGTGCAGTCGCTGATCACGGCGAGCTTGCCTGCCGGGTTGATCGTGCAGATGTCGAGCTCCGGCACTGCCGCGATTGCCCGGGCCACTTCCGCAGTGCGGGCGGGTTCGGTCTCCACGAGAATGCCGGGGACATGGGCCGGACAATCGTCGGCGACCAGCGGCGGCGAACTCTCGGTCGCAGAGCCGTGGCGCGCGCTGAAGCTCCTGAAGAGGAAGTGGAGCGCGACCGGCAGCAGCGCGAGCGCCGGGTTGACGACGATGCCGAGAAAAACACCTGCAAGCGCGAGAAGAATCAGGCGCGGAAGCTGGTGCTGCCTTTTCCACTGGGAACTCGATCTTGCATCCATTGCCATCGCTCCAGAACAGGGCCTGCTGCACGGAAACGGGCGGCGGCGATGCTACGCGCATGCCTGCGGTCGTCCGGCGCGCCGGTGTTGACGCTCCGTGTGCATTCACGGGTTTGCCGTGGGCCAACGCGGCCCTCCCGCGGGAAGCCATGTGAAGGATACAGCTTAATGGGTATTCGATAGGCCTAACAACAGGTAGATTCATCCGATGGATGCGGCCGGAACAAAGCGGTCGGCCGGTACGGGAGAACTCGGGCCATTGTGACGGGGCCGGGGGGCGAGGGCGGGGTGCCGGCGCTTTCGCGCTCCACTGATGCTTTGATCGGCACTCGCGCGCAGAATTCCTCAGTCTGCCCTTTCGCCAGAGCCGTCCGCGCCCCCGCCATGCACGATCGCCGGCATGGCATCGGGGCTGCGGCTTTCCTCGGGGAGCTTCGCGATGCCGGCGAGGTCCGGCAGGCGGTGCGCGATGCCGACATGGCAGTCGATGCAGGTGCGCGTGCCGCTCGCGAGCGAAGTCGAATGCGCGCGGTTCGCACGCGGGCTCTGGCGCGTGAAGTCCATGTATTCGAATTTGTGACAGTTGCGGCATTCGAGCGAATCGTTCGCCTTCAGCCGCTTCCATTCGTTCGACGCGAGCTGCAGGCGCAGCGCGTCGAACTTTTCCGCCGTGTCGATCGTGCCGAAAAGCTTGCCCCAGACTTCTTTCGAAGCCTGCATCTTGCGCGCGATCTTCGACGTCCAGCGGTGCGGCACGTGGCAGTCCGGGCAAGTCGCGCGCACGCCGCTGCGGTTCGTGAAATGGATCGTATCCTGCAGCTCCTGGTAGACGTTGTCGTGCATCTCGTGGCAGCTGATGCAGAACGTTTCGGTGTTGGTCGCTTCGAGAGCGGTGTTGAACGCACCCCAGAACATGACGCCGCCGATGAAGCCGCCGATCGTCAGGAAGCCGAGGCTGTAATGGACCGCAGGGCGCCGGATCACCTGCCAGTAACGGCGCAGCAGGCGGATCATCGTTGCCCCGGCTGGCGCGGCGACGCCGGCTCCGCCTCGCCCGGCGGCACTGAAGGCGAGCGGCTGCGGCGCAGCATCGTTTCGACGTCGACAAAGCGGTTGTCGACGAGCGGATTCACCGGCGCCTGCGGAACGTGGCACTGCAGGCAGAAGTAGCGCCGCGGCGACAGCTCGGCGAGGAAATTGCCGTCACGGTCCTGGAAATGCGTGACGCTGATCATCGGCGCTTGGCTTTGCTCGGTTCGCGTGCGGGCATGGCAGAACATGCAGCGGTTCGCGCTGCGATCGAGCTGGTAGCCTTCGATCTTGTGCGGCACCACGGGCGGCTGCATCGCGTACGCGCGCGCGCGGCGCACGTCGCTGTTGTCGGGGTTGGTGAGCGGCTGCGGCGTCGCTTCCTCGGGGATCGGCACGTTGCCGCGCATGCGGTCGTAATGGCCGGGCAGGTCGGAAGGCACCGGCTGCTGCGCAAGCGTCGCAGCCGGTGCGAAGCCGAGAGCGGTGCACAGGACGACGAGGCTCACGGGACGCATCACAGGAAGGGCGCGCATTGCGTTCTCCTACGCCTTGCGGATGTTGATCGCGCATTTCTTGAAGTCGGTTTGCAGCGAGATCGGGCAGGTCGCGTCGAGGGTCACCTTGTTGATCAGCTGGCTCGCGTCGAACCACGGCACGAACACGAGGCCGGGCGGCGGCTTGTCACGCCCGCGCGTCTCGACGCGGGTCTTCATCGCACCGCGCCGCGACACCAGTTCGATCGCGTCGCCGCGGCGAAGGCCGAGCTTGCGGGCGTCCTCCGGGTGCATGAAGCACACCGCGTTCGGTACCGCGCGATGCAGCTCGGGCACGCGCCGCGTCATCGAACCGGAATGCCAGTGCTCCAGCACGCGGCCGGTGCATAGCCAGAACGGATAGTCGCCGTCGGGCTCCTCGGCGGCGGGCTCGTACGGCAGCGCGTAGAGGACCGCCTTGCCGTCCGCGTGGCCGTAGAAGCGCACTTCTTCGCCTGCCTTGACGTACGGATCGTGGCCTTCGCGGTAGCGCCAGCGCGTCTCGCGGCCGTTGACAACCGGCCAGCGCAGCCCGCGCGCCTCGTGATACAGGTCGAACGGCGCGAGGTCGTGGCCGTGGCCGCGGCAGAATTCAGCGTATTCCTCGAACAGCCCTTTCTGGATGTAAAAGCCGAAAGCCTCGGCTTCGTCATTCAGGTAGCCGGGCCCGATCTGCGAGTTCGGGAAGCGGTCGACGCTGCCGTTGCGAAAGATCAGGTCGAACAGCGTCTTGTCGCGCCAGGCCGGGGCTTGGTCGAGCAGTTCCGTCGGCCACACTTCGCTGACGCGAAAGCGCTTCGAGAACTCAGCGAGCTGCCACAGGTCCGAGCGTGCCTGCCCCGGCGCCTTGACGAGCTGGTGCCAGAACTGCGTGCGCCGCTCGGCGTTGCCGTACGCCCCTTCCTTCTCGACCCACATCGCCGTCGGCAGCACGAGGTCGGCGGCGAGCGTCGTCACCGTCGGGTAGGCATCCGAGACGACGATGAAGTTCTCCGGGTTGCGATAACCGGGATAAGCCTCTTCCATGATGTTCGGCGTCGCCTGCATGTTGTTGTTGCACATCACCCAGTACGCGTTGAGCTTGCCGTCCTTGAGCATGCGGTTCTGCAGCACCGCGTGGTAGCCCGGCTTGTCCGGGATCGTGCCCGGCGGCAGCTTCCAGATGCGCTCGGCGCTCTGGCGGTGCTCGGGGTTCGTCACGAGCATGTCGGCCGGCAGGCGGTGCGAGAACGTGCCGACTTCGCGCGCCGTGCCGCAGGCCGACGGCTGGCCGGTCAGCGAGAACGGGCCGCTGCCCGGCGTTGAGATCTTGCCGGTCAAGAGATGCAGGTTGTAGAGCAGGTTGCTGCACCAGGTGCCGCGCGTGTGCTGGTTGAAACCCATCGTGAAGAACGACACGAGCTTCACGCCCGGGTCGGCGTACAGCTCGGCGAGCCGTTCGAGGCGCTCGCGCGGCACGTGCGACAGCTCGGCGACCGTGTCGAGGTCGTAGCGGCTGACGAAAGCTGCGTATTCGTCGAACGTGATCGGCTTGCCGCCGCCGGCGTCGCCGACATTCTTCGCCTGCTGCAGCGGATGCTCGGGGCGCAGCCCGTAGCCGATGTCGGTGTTGCCGAGCATGAAGCGCGTGTGCCGGTTCACGAAATCGCGATTCACCCGGCCGCTGCGGATGATGTGATGCGCGATGTAGTTGAGGATCGCCAGGTCCGTCTGCGGCCGGAAAGTCAGCGCGACGTCGGCGAGGTCGTAGCAGCGATGCTCGAACACCGACAGCACCGCGACTTTCACGTGCGGCGCCGACAGCCGGCGGTCGGTGACCCGGGTCCACAGGATCGGGTGCATCTCGGCCATGTTCGACCCCCACAGCACGAAGGCGTCGGCCTCTTCGATGTCGTCGTAGCAGCCCATCGGCTCGTCCATGCCGAAAGTGCGCATGAAGCCGGCCACCGCGGAGGCCATGCAGTGGCGCGCGTTCGGGTCGAGGTTGTTCGAGCGGAATCCGGCTTTCATCAGCTTCAGCGCGGCGTAGCCTTCCCAGATCGTCCATTGCCCCGAGCCGAACATCCCGACCGCGCTCGGCCCCTTGTCGCGCAGCGTCTTCTTGAACTGCTCGGCCATGACGTCGAAGGCGCGCTCCCACGACACCGGCTGCAGCTCGCCGTTCTTGTCGTACTGCCCGTTCGTCTGGCGCAGCAGCGGCTCGGTGAGGCGGTCCGCGCCGTACATGATCTTCGACAGGAAATAGCCTTTCACGCAGTTGATGCCGCGGTTCACCTCGGCGTTGATGTCGCCGTGCGTCGCGACCACCTGGCCGTCCTTGACGCCGACATTGACGCCGCAGCCGACGCCGCAGAAACGGCACGGCGCCTTGTCCCATTTGAGCTGCGTCAGCAGCCGGTCGGTGACGACGTTCTGGCCGAAGGCGTCGGGCGGGATTCCGGCCGCGACCGCGGTCGCGGCAGCGGCCGAATGCTTAATGAACTCCCGGCGGGTCAGTTTCATCGGACAACTCCTCTTCCATCGCGGCGGCGCTTTCGGCGTGCTGATAGACCAGCGCGACGTTCAGCACGCCGGGCAGCGCACGGATGTGGTCGATCAGCGCGAGCGTCGCTGCGGCGCTCGGACATTCGCTGACGACGACCACCCGGCCGGCCGCCGCGGCCCGCACGTCGAGCCCCGGCATCGCGCCGATCGCCCCGGCGACGCTCGCAGCGGACTCCGGGCGCGCCTGCACGAGAATTCCGGCGATGTGCACTTCAGGCATCGCGACGACTTCGGGTAGCGCGCTTGGCGGGGGCATGACTAGTAGTCCGTTCCAGAAAAATCATTCCAATGAATCCGTTCGGCCTGAGCTTGTCGAAGGCCAGTCGCGGCAAGGCAATTGCGGTTCGACAGGCTCACTGCGAACGGTAACTGTTTTGCTGGAACGGACTACTAGGCCGTCGGCAGCCGGCCGGACAGCAGCTGGTACATCCAGACGAGGAAACCGTAGCCGCCGACGACGATGACGGCGAGCACCGGGGCAGTGACGACGGCGAGGAACAGGAAGCTGCGCAGCTCTTCCTGCCGCGTCGAGGGCGGAGGAGCCGAGGGAGGGGGCTGCGACGCAGGCATGACGGTCTCCGGTAGCCGGTAACGGGATTCGTCTACGACGGCAACCGTGCTCAAGCAATCGACGAACCTGCTCGCCCGTGCCGGTTCCGGCCGCCGCTGGCCGCCGGTGATCGTCCCGGAACGGTAGGAACTGCAAAAAAACGGGTAAGTTTTTCAGCCGGGCAGGCGCAGATTCAGGAGCCGGCGGGATCCAGCTGCGCACCTTTTTCGGCCAGCAGCGCGCGAAGAATCGAGCGATGGCAGTGCGATTCGTCGGCGCAATAGCAGCCGACGGAAAAGTTCGCGTGGTGCGACAGCGCCGCGAGCACGTCGAGTGAACGGCTGTTGTCCGGCGTCGTCATCTCGGCGCGGTAGTGCTTGGCGAAAGCGTGCCAGTCGGCGGGCGTGGCGGCATGTTGCGCCATTTTCATCGTCGCCACGCTCGGCGCGAGGTTCGGATACCAGACGTCGTACCAGTCGCGCGATGCGAACTCGGTTTTCGGCACGCCGCGCGGCGGCCGGCGCACGGTCCCGATGCGCACCCCTTCATCTGTGGCTCGCGGCGTGCCGAGCCGCACGATACGAACGACCATCGCTGCCTCCTCCTGGGTTGCCGGGGAATGGCGCCGGCGGGCGGGCGCCGCCTGTGGCGAGCTTCACAGTTCCTTATAGACGAGCCTGACTTCGTCGGCACCGTGCAGCCGTTCGAGGCGGCGCACGGTGAAGTGGCCGCGGGCCATGTCCTGGAAGTGGTCGATGAACAAGGTGTTGATCACCGCTCCGCCGAGCGCGCCGACGACCGGCACGGCCTGTGCCGCAACTTTCTGCGACACGGTGATCGAAAAACGCGACGCGACCTGGGTGATGAGCTGCACGATCGCTGGCGCGCCGCGGGCGATCGCGCCCTGCTGTGCGGCGTATCGCGCCGCTTCGGAGACCGCTTTCGCCATCGCCGCGCGCGCCGCGAAGTATCCTGTCTCCGCCGCGTCGTCGTGGCCGGATTTCCCGCCCAGCGCGAGCACCTGGACGCACTGCAGGCGCGCTTCGGCCGACCCGAGGTCTTCGCCTTCGCTGCGCGCGATCTCGGCGATCGAGCGCAGCATGATCGTCGTCGACAGCGGCAGCTCGATCGCCAGCGCGGCGAGGCCGAACGCGCCGCCCGCGGCGCCGGTCGTGCCGACTGCGAGCTTGTGCCAGCGGTTCGAGGTCGGCGACGGCGTCTCGGTCCGTTCGCGGTCCAGCGTGCGCAGCGCGACGTCGAGCGCGGTCTCGATCGCCTTGCGCGTCGCGTTCATCACTGCCGCGTTCCAGCTCTTCGGCAGCATCGCGAAACCGCGCTCGATCGGCGAGCCGACGACGTCGCTGATGCGAGCGGCCAGCCCGGGGTTCTCGAGCAGCGCGCGTGCGCGGCGCAGGTCTTCGATGTCTGCGGCGGTCAGTCCCATGCGTGGCTCCGGTATCGAAAGTCAGAGGTGCGGCGGCGAAGACGGTTCCCTCCCAGACCCCTTCCGCGGATGCCGCGCGTTGCGTCAGCCTGCGCGGCAGTTTATCTTCGCAGGCTTTGCCGTTTCCCGATACGAGCCCGAAGATGCCGATGAAACCCGTGCAGCTCTTCCGCGCAAACGCGTGCGGCGGCGCTGCGGACTGCCGCACATGAGCGTGCAGCTCGAACTCGGACTGCGCGACGTGGCCGCGCTCGGCCAGGTGTTCACGCCGGAACCGGTCGTGCAGGCGATGCTCGCGTTGCGGCGCAATCGCGGCCGCGTGCTCGAGCCGGCGTGCGGCGACGGCGCGTTCCTGCGCCACTTGCCCGGCGCGGTCGGCATCGAGTTCGACTGCGCGCATTGCCCGCCGGGCGCGCTGAACGAGGATTTTTTCGCCTATCCGGTCGCCGAGCGCTTCGACACGATCATCGGCAATCCGCCTTACGTGCGCTTCCAGGACATTCCGCCGGCGACGCGACGACTGCTGCACGCGGAACATTTCGACGGGCGCTCCAACCTCTACCTGTTCTTCATCGAGAAGTGCGTGCGCCATCTTGCGCCGGGCGGCGAGCTGATTTTCATCACGCCGCGCGACTTCCTCAAGGGGACGTCGGCGGTGAAGCTCAACCGACTGCTGTTCGCTGCCGGCACGATCACCGACGCGATCGAACTCGGTGACGCGCGGGTGTTCGACGACGCGGTGCCGAACTGCCTGATCTGGCGCTTCGAGAAGGACTGCTTCACGCGCGACATGCGCTACGCGCAAATCGGCGTCGCCGACCGGCTTGCCGCCGCACTCGCCGCGCCGCGCTGGCAGGCCCGCCACCTCGTCGAATGCGCCGGGCACCTGATGTTCGCGCGCGGCGACTATCCGCTGCGGCTGTCGGATGTCGCGTTCGTCAAGGTCGGCGCGGTGTCGGGCGCGGACGACCTCTACGCAGGCGCAGCGGGCGCGAACCGGGATTTCGTCTGCTCGGCGACGGTCAGGACCGGCGAGACGCGCCGCATGTTGTGGATCGCGCCCGGCGATCCGCCGCCGCCGGCGCTGCTCGCGCACAAGGCGCGGCTGATCGCGCGCCGCGTCCAGCCTTTCGACGAGTCGAACTGGTGGCACTGGGGGCGCGGCTACCATCAGTCGGAGCAGCCGCGCGTGTACGTCAATGGCCGCACGCGCACGCCACGACCGTTTTTCCTGCACGATTGCTGCAATTACGATGGCGCCGTGCTGGCGGTTTTCCCGCGCCGCACGGACATCGATATCGCCGCTTTCCGCGACGCGCTAAACGATGTCGATTGGGCCGATCTGGGCTTCGTCTGCGACGGCCGCTTCCTCTTTTCGCAGCGCAGCCTCGAAAACGCGCCGCTGCCGGAGCACTTCCGGGCCTTCGTCGCGGTCTGAGTGGCGTGGGAGCGCGCCACGCCGGCTGGTGTAATATTGGTTGCAATTCACTTGCCGCGGCACGTCCGCCCGCGGACTTTCCCGAGAAAAGCTCATGGTTCCTCATCTGACTACCGCGCTGACCGGCCCGCTTTTGGAACTGGAAAAGCGTTTCCTCGACCACGCGACGGAAATCGAGCGCTGGATGCGCGTGCAGTGGCAGGATCACCTGCCGCCGTTCTACGGCTCGACGGATCTGCGCAACTCCGGTTTCAAGCTCGCGCCGGTCGACCTGAACCTGTTCCCGGGCGGCTTCAACAACCTCAACGACGCTTTCATGCCGCTGTGCGTGCAGGCGGCGCAGGCGGCGATCGAGCGCATCTGTCCCGATGCGCGGCAGCTGCTGCTGATCCCGGAAAACCACACGCGCAACCAGTTCTACCTGCAGAACGTCGCCAAGCTGGTGTCGGTGCTGCAGCTCACCGGGCTCGACGTGCGCCTCGGCTCGCTGCTGCCCGAAATCACTGCGCCGACGACGCTCGAACTGGCGAACGGCAGCACGCTGACGCTCGAACCGCTGGAACGGCACGGTGCGCGTCTCGGTCTCGCCGATTTCGAGCCGTGCGCGGTGCTGCTGAACAACGACCTGTCGGGCGGCGTGCCGGCAATCCTCAAGGGACTCGACGACCAGTGGCTGATCCCGCCGCTGCATGCGGGCTGGCACGTGCGCCGCAAGTCGATCCACGCGGCCGTCTATGACCGCGTCGCGCGCGATTTCGCTTCGGTCATCGGCATCGACCCGTGGCGCATCAACCCCGAATTCGGCGTGTGCAGCCAGATCGACTTCCACGAACGCACCGGCGAGGAACGTCTCGCCGACGAAGTCGACGCGCTGCTCACCCGCATCCGCGAGAAATACCGCGAATACGAAGTCACCGAGACGCCGTTCGTCGTCGTCAAGGCCGATGCCGGCACTTACGGCATGGGCGTGATGACGGTGCGGGACGCTTCAGAAGTGCGCGGCCTGAATCGCCGCCAGCGCAACAAGATGAGCGTCGTCAAGGAAGGCCTCGAGGTGCACGAGGTCATCATCCAGGAAGGCGTGCATACTTTCGAAACCGTCGACGACGCGGTCGCCGAGCCGGTCGTCTACATGATGGACCACTACGTCGTGGGCGGCTTCTACCGCGTGCACACCGAGCGCGCGCGCGACGAGAACCTCAACGCGCCGGGCATGCATTTCAAGCCGCTGGCGTTCGAGACCTGCTGCTCGCTGCCGGACTGCCGCCAGGGGCCGGACGCGGCGCCGAACCGCTTCTACGCGTACGGCGTCGTCGCCCGGCTCGCGCTGCTCGCGGCCTCGATCGAGATCGAGGAAACGATGCCGGCCGAAGCCGAACTGGCGGCGTGAATGAACCATCCCGATCGAATCCCGGGCGAGCGCCCGGCGCCTGAGCCGAAAGTGCAGCCGTCGCGCCCGCTGAACCTTGCCTTCATCCTCGACCCGCTGCACGGCCTCAAGGCCTACAAGGATTCGAGCATCGCGATGATGCGCGAAGCCGCGGCGCGCGGCCACCGCGTGTCCGCGATCCAGCGCGAAGCGCTGACGTGGCGCGAGGGCGTCGTCGCCGCGCGCAGCCACGCGATCCACACCCGGGCCGACGAGCGCGGCTGGTACGAAGCGGGCGACGAGGCGTCGCTGCCGCTCGCCGCGTTCGACGCCGTCGTGATGCGCCAGGACCCGCCGTTCGACTTCGAATACATCACCGCGTCGTGGCTGCTCGAACGCGCCGTCGCCGGCGGCGCGCGCGTGTTCAACGATCCCCGGGCGATCCGCGACCATTCGGAGAAGATCGCGATCACCGAATTCCCGCAGTTCACCGCGACGACGCTGGTCGCACGCGATGCTGCAGACATCGACGCGTTCATCGACGAGCTCGGCGACGTGATCCTCAAGCCGCTCGACGGCATGGGCGGCAGCCAGATCTTCCGCGTAACTGCTTCCGATCCGAATCGCAACGTCATCGTCGAGACGCTGACGCACGAAGGCGCGCGCACCGTCATGGCGCAGCGCTATCTGCCGGCGATCGCCGACGGCGACAAGCGCGTGCTGATCATCGGCGGCGAAGTCGTGCCGTACGCGCTCGCGCGCATTCCGAAACCCGGCGAGACGCGCGGCAACCTCGCTGCGGGCGGGCGCGGCGTCGCGATGCCGCTGACCGGGCGCGAGCGCGAGATCGCGGAATTCCTCGCGCCGGTCCTGTGGCAGCGCGGCCTGATGGTCGTCGGCCTCGACGTCATCGGCGGCCACCTGACCGAGATCAACGTCACGAGCCCGACGTGCTTCGTCGAGATCGCCGCGCAGACCGGTTTTTCGGTCGCCGGGCTGTTCGTCGACAAGCTCGAACAGGCCTGCGCCTGATGCGCGGGTGGCACAGGCTTGGCCGCCTCGGCGCGGCGTGGGTCGCGCTGTGGTGCGTCGCGCTCCTCGGGGCCTGCACGCAGCCGCAGCTTTTCCACCAGGAAGCCTATGTGTTCGGCACGCGCGTCGATCTCACCGTGTACGGCGAGCCGCACGAAGTCGCAACCGAGGCGATGGGCGCGGTGCTGCAGGAGTTCGACCGCCTGCACCGCGCCTACCACGCGTGGCAGCCTTCGGAGCTGACGGCGCTGAACGAAGCCATCGCGCGCAGCGAGGCCGCCGTGGTGTCCGACGAGCTCGCGGCGATGCTGACCGATGCGCAGCGCCTGTCCGCGGCCGGCGACGGGCTGTTCAACCCGGCGATGGGCGCGCTGATCGGCTTGTGGGGCTTCCACGCCGACGAATTCGCGCCACGCCTGCCCGATCCGGCCGCGCTGCGCACGGTGATCGAAGCGCGACCGCGCATGTCGGACCTCGTCATCACCGGCAAGCGCGTCGAGAGCCGCAATCCGGTCGTGCAGCTCGATCTGGGCGGTTACGCGAAAGGCTATGCGCTCGACCGCGCCGTCACGATCCTGCGCGACAAGGGCATCGACAACGCGCTCGTGAACATCGGCGGCAACGTCATGGCGCTCGGCAAGAAAGGCGACACGCCGTGGCGCCTTGGGCTGCAGCATCCGCGCGAGCCGCAACCGCTCGCGACGCTGCCGCTGTACGACGGCGAAGCGATCGGGACGTCGGGCGACTACCAGCGCTATTTCGAGCTCGAAGGGCGCCGTTATTCGCATCTGCTCGATCCGCGCACCGGCATGCCCGCGACCGACAGCCAATCGGTGACGGTGCTGGTCACGCCGCGCGAGGACGCCGGTACGCTGTCGGACGCGGCGAGCAAGCCCGCTTTCATCGCCGGCGACGATTGGCGCGAATACACGCGCCGCTATGACATCGACCACGCGCTGCGCGTCACTGCCGACGGGCGCGTCGAAGTCACCCGCGCGCTGCGCGCTCGCCTCGAGTTCCCTTCCGGCACGCCCGGAGTCACGGTCGTCGAATAGGTTGATCATGCCCCCTCGCCCGCATCTCGATCGCTTTGCCATGGGACTGATGGTGCTGCTGTGCACCGTGTGGGGATTGCAGCAGGTCGCGATCAAGCTTGCCAATGCCGGCATTTCGCCGGTATGGCAGGCCGGGCTGCGCTCGCTCGGTGCGACGGCGCTGGTGTGGGCGTGGGCGAGCGCGCGCGGCGTGAAGCTGTGGTCGGCGGACGGCACGCTCGCGCCGGGCCTCGTCGCCGGTCTGCTGTTCGCCGGCGAGTTCGCGCTGATCTTCTGGGCGCTCGAATTCACGACCGCTTCGCGCGGCGTGATCTTCCTGTACACGGCGCCGTTCTTCGTCGCGCTCGGCGCGGTGTGGCTGCTGCCGCACGAGCGCATGCGCCGCGCGCAGTGGGCCGGCATGGCGCTGGCGTTCCTCGGCGTGCTGACGCTGTTCGGCGAGAGCCTGCTGCTCGGCTCCGGTCGCGCCTGGATCGGCGACCTGATGATGCTGCTCGCGGCGAGCATGTGGGCCGCAACGACGCTGACCGTGAAAGTCAGTCCGCTGATTCGCGTGCCGGCCGAAAAGACGCTGCTGTATCAGCTGGGCATTTCGGCGCTGGTGCTGCCGCTGCTGTCGCTCGCGTTCGGCGAGCCGGGGGTGTTCGCGCCGACGACGGTGGTGTGGGCGAGCCTCGCATTCCAGACCGTCATCGTCGCCGCCGCGAGCTATGTCGCGTGGTTCTGGCTGATCAGCCAGTATCCGGCGACGCGCCTGTCGTCGTTCTCGTTCCTCACGCCGGTGATGGGCGTGCTCGCCGGCGGCATCCTGCTCGGCGAGGCGCTGACGCCGGCCGTGTTCGCCGCGCTCGCGCTCGTCGGAGCCGGCATCTGGATCGCGAACCGCCCGTCTCCCGAAGCGGCGCCCGTGCCGGTGCGCTAAAGTCGATCACCCACAGGAACGGAGGGCCTTCCCATGCAGCGACCCCGCGTCGAGTTCTGGTACGAGTTCGCGAGCTCGTATTCGTTTCTTTCGGTAATGCGCCTCGAAGCGCTCGCGGGTGCTGCCGGCGTCGATGTCGCGTGGCGGCCTTTCCTGCTCGGGCCGGTGTTCCTCTCCCTCGGCTGGAACGACTCGCCGTTCAACATCTACCCGCCGAAAGGCCGCTACATGTGGCGCGACCTCGCCCGGCTCGCGGAAAAATACGACCTGCCGTTCCGCGTGCCGAGCCGCTTTCCCCGCAACGGCCTGCTCGCGGCGCGCGTCGCGCTGCTGGGGGTCGAAGAGGGCTGGATCGCGCCGTTTTCGCGCGAGATCATGCGCGCGAACTTTGCCGAGGATCGCGAAATCGGCGACGAGGAAGTCGTCGAGGCGATCCTGCGCGACCTCGGCCTGCCCGCCGGCGAACTGCTCGCGGCGGCTGTCGCCACCGACAACAAGCTCGCGCTGCGCCACCAGACCGAAGAGGCGACGGCGCTCGGTCTGTTCGGTGCGCCGACGTTTCGCGTCGGCGACGAGCTTTTCTGGGGCAACGACCGGCTCGAAGACGCGCTCGACTGGGCGAATCGGCGGCCCGGCTAACGGAAAAGGTTAACCCCTGCGCGAGCGGGGGAACCGGCGACGGGTAACCGAAGCCAACCTGCCGGAGTTCGCCGGGCCGCTGTCAGTTGCCGGCCTTTTCCTTTTCCTTTTCCTGCTCGCGCTTGCGGATCCGCTCGTCGTAGCGCGCCCGGTCGCGTGCCGCATCTTCGGCCCGTTTCGCGGCTTCCGCTTCGGCTTTCGCGCGTTCGCGCGCTTTTTCCGCGTCCTGCTCTAGCTGCCGCTCACGGGCAGTGGCGGCATCGCGCGCAGCCTGCGCGTCGCGTTCCCGTCGCGTGGCTTCAGCGGCAGGATCGGGAGCGAGCTGGGGGTCGGCGGACGGTGCGGCAGGGGGCGGTGCGACCGGCAGCGGCGCCGGTGCGTCGGACGACGGCGCCGACGGCGGCACGGTGCCGCGCAGCGCGGCCTGACGCTGTTTTTCGGCGAGTTCGAGGCGGCTCGCCTCGGCTTCGATCGCGCGCGCCTTGCGGATCTTGTCGAGGCGCTGTTCCTTCGCCTGCGCGATGCAGCGATTGACGAGGAAACGTTCGTAGCACGCCGGTTCGGCGTGGCCCAGCGCATCGTCAGCCTCTGCACGCAGCGCACGGGCTTCGTCGCGCAGGCGCTCGGCGTGCTCGAGGTCGGCTTCGGCGGCGCCGGCGGCCGCAGCCGCGACGGCGAGGAGCAGCGACAGCAGGCGAGGGATCATCGGCATTCGGCAGCGGTCGATTGGGGGGATGCGTAGAATAACGCCTTTGCCCGAAGATGCGCTGACGTGATCCAGTTCCGCAACCTCCGCCTCGCCCGAGGCGCCAAAATCCTCGTCGATGCCGCCTCCGTGCAGATCCACCCCGGCTGGCGGGTCGGTCTGACCGGCGCGAACGGCACCGGCAAGTCGAGCCTGTTCGCGCTGTTGCGCGGCGAACTGCACCAAGACCAGGGCGACCTCGAGATCCCCGCCGGCTGGCGGATCGCGCACGTCGCGCAGGAAACCCCGGCGCTGGCGAAAGCCGCGATCGAGTACGTGCTCGACGGCGACGTCGAGTTGCGCACCATCGAGGCGCAGCTCGCCGCGGCTGAAGCTGCGCACGACGTCGCGCATGAGAGTGCTCATCGCGAAGCCCATATCGGCGCTCATATTGGTGAACTCCACGCTCGCCTGCACGAGATCGGCGGCTACGCGGCGCGCGCCCGCGCTGCGGCGCTGCTCGACGGCCTCGGCTTCCTGCCGGGGGAGGCCGATCGACCGGTGTCGGACTTCTCCGGCGGCTGGCGCATGCGGCTGAACCTCGCGCAGGCGCTGATGTGCCGCTCCGACCTGCTGCTGCTCGACGAGCCGACGAACCACCTCGACCTCGATGCAGTGCTGTGGCTCGAGCAGTGGCTGCGCGACTACCGCGGCACGCTGGTGCTGATCTCGCACGACCGCGAGTTCCTCGACGCCTGCGTCACGCACATCGCGCACATCGAGTCGCAGCGCCTGACGCTGTATTCCGGCGGCTACTCCGAGTTCGAGCGCCAGCGCGCCGAACGCCTCGCGCAGCAGCAGTCGCTGTTCGACAAGCAGCAGCGCGAGATCGCGCACATCGAGGACTACATTCGCCGCTTCCGTGCGAAAGCGACGAAGGCGCGCCAGGCACAGAGCCGCATCAAGGCGCTCGAACGCATGGAGCGCATCGCCGCCGCGCATATCGACACGCCGTTCAGCTTCAGCTTCCGCGACGGCCCGCCGGCACCCGATCCGCTCTTGCAGGTCGAGGACGGCGTCGTCCGCTATGGCGAACGCACCGTGCTCGGCGGCATCCGCCTGACGCTGCGCCCGGGCGAGCGCGTCGGCCTGCTGGGGCGCAACGGCGCCGGCAAATCGACGCTGATCAAGCTGCTCGCCGGCCAGCTGCCGCTCGCCGCAGGCAGCCGCAGCGAAGGCAAGGGCCTCGCGATCGGTTACTTCGCGCAGCACCAGCTCGAAACGCTGCGACCGGACGAATCGCCGCTGCAGCATCTGACGCGCCTCGACCCGCGTGCCCGCGAGCAGGAACTGCGCGACTACCTCGGCGGCTTCGATTTCCGCGGCGACGGCGTTGGTGGCACTTCGACGCCGGCGACGACGCCGTGCGGCAGCTTCTCTGGCGGCGAGAAGTCGCGCCTCGCGCTCGCGCTGATGATCTGGCAGCGGCCGAACCTGATGCTGCTCGACGAGCCGACGAACCACCTCGACCTCGAGATGCGCCACGCGCTGACGCTAGCGCTGCAGGACTACGACGGCGGGATGGTGCTGGTGTCGCACGACCGCGCACTCTTGCGCGCGACCTGCGACCGCTTCCTGCTCGTCGACGACGGCCGCATCCAGCCGTTCGACGGCGACCTCGACGACTATCGCGACTGGCTCGCCGAGCGCCGCACGCAGGCGAGCGAGGCGGCGAAATGCCCGGACCGCAGCGCCGACAAGGCGGCGCGCAAGGCCGACCGGGAACAGTCCGCGGCCGAGCGCCAGGCACGGCTCGCCGCGCGCCGCCCGCTCGTCAAGGAACTCGAGCAGCTCGAAAAGAAGCTCGCCAACTGGCACGGCGAGAAAAAGCTCCTCGACGCGCGCCTCGCCGACCCGGCGCTCTACACCGGCGCCGAAGCCGGCCAGCTGCAGACGCTGCTGAAGCGCCAGGCGGAACTCGCCGGCTGGGTCGACGACGCCGAGCTGCGCTGGCTCGAAATCTCCGAGCAGCTCGAAGCGATGCAGGCGGATTGAGATGGTGTGAAGAAATCGTCGCGAGCCGCGCCGCGCGGCTTCGCCGGCGGGCGGGTCAACGTCGGTGCGATGAGTCCCGATAGCTTCCCTCGGTTCGCTTTCTCAGCCCGACAGCGCAAATAGCGTCCCCTGTTTCCGCCCCTACGCGGGCTGGTTTTCCCTTTCCACATCCGCGAGAAAATCCGCGGCCCTCAGCTGCTCGGCCTGTTCGAGCCATACCGGGTAATGCGTGCGGAAATCGTCGGCGATCAGCGACAGCGGCACGTCGGGGTAGTGGCCGCGCTGGTGCACGTACTCCATGTGCTGATTGCCGCTGCGGTCGAACGGGTGATAAATCGAGTCGCTTCGGCCATCGAATTCCAGCGGCAGCAACCCGAACCGCTCGCACAGCGCGAGGTTGAATGCCGGGGTGGCCTTGTACCAGGACCCGTCGATGAGGATTTCGGTGTAGCCGTGCCACCGGTACAGGTCCGCGCCGAAAGTCTCGCGCATGCGTTCGGTGCTGAGGTGGTTGCGTACGTCCGCGTAACCCGGCCGCGCCGGAATTCCCGCCGCGCGGCACACCGCCGCCAGCAGCGTCGCTTTCGGCACGCACCAGCCGGCGCCGCTGGCGATGACGCTGCTCGCCTTCATCCCGGTTTCCGACAGGTCGATGCGATAGGGGTCGTAACGGAAGCCGTCGCGCACCGCATAGTACAGCGACACTGCGCGCTCGCGGACGTCGCTCCCGCGACAGTGCGCTCGAGCGAAGGCGAGGACTTCGGGGTGGTCGCTGTCGATCAGTGCGGTCGGCGAAAGATATGCATTAGTCGTCACAGTGCTCAATCCTGTAAAGCGAGGGGATACGGGAGAATAGGACGAAAAACGTGGTCTGTCCCCTATTCCGCCCCGCATGTGCTCGAAGCGGGTCACGACATCCGCATCGTGCAGGAATTGCTCGGGCACGCGGACGTTTCTACGACGGTGATCTGCACGCACGTTCTGAGCCGGGGAGGGCGCGGTGTGCGGAGTCCGCTCGACGTGGTGGGGTAAAGCCCGAGGGGCCTAACCAGGATGGCGACTCATCAGCGGAAAGCGTTCGGGGTGGCGAATGGAGTCCACCGAGAGGTCGATGTCGAGCTCGGGCCAGTAAAGATGGTTGGGCGAGAGAATCTCGACGCGGAAGAGTTTGCCGACCGGGGCGTCCTTGAACCAGGGGAAGTCGGCGAACGGGAGGAAAAGCTCCTCGTCGCGAAGCAGCAGCCAGAGACCGTGCGGCGAAACATTGGTTACTTCAATTTCCGAAGTGGGAGTGCCAAGCGCGGCGGATGTCATGTTCATGCTCCCGGATGATCCGAAGGGTGACGCTTACCTCGTGCGCGGATAGGCCCGTATTTTGGGCGAGTCCTATGACGGGTTCGATCCAGAATTTCGCTTCGCCGTTCCCTCCGTGGACGTGAATATGCATTTGCGGCTCTTCGCGAGAGAAGAAATAAAACCGGAACCCGCCTTCCCGGAATACCGTCGGACTCATTTTTTCATCTTACGCGCGTGGCAGCCATCAGGGTAACGGGGACCTCGTTGCGAGGTGAACCGGTGTCCCACAATTGGGGTGCTGGCAACACAAGCATGCACACCAATCGATCCGCGCATCAGCATTTTCACAGACTCTGAGCGGCGCGCCGGGCACGTTGCCAGCGCGCCCGGTGTCTGCCCGCGCCCCAGCTTTGCGCATACAGTAACGATTCGAACGCCCGTTCCAGGCGGATTGCGGAGGAATCGCCATGTCGTCCATCCCGGTGCCGCTAGCACTGCCCGACCTCATCGCCGCACGCGAACGCATCCGCGACGCGATCGTCCGTACCGGCCAGTGGCAGAACGATGCGCTGTCCGAGGAACTCGGGGTGCCGCTGCAACTGAAGCTCGAAAACATGCAGCGCACCGGCTCGTTCAAGCTACGCGGCGCGACGCACAAGATCGGCCGCCTGCTGGAAGGCGGCTTCCGGCCGGCCGGCATCGTCGCGGCGTCGGCGGGCAACCACGCGCAGGGGGTCGCGCGCGCGGCGGCGCGGGTGGGCCTCGGTGCGGTTGTCGTGATGCCGGCGAACGCGCCGCTGACGAAGATCCAGGCGTGCCGCAAGCTCGGCGCCGACGTGCGCCTCGTCGGCGACACGCTCGAAGCCGCCAGCGACGAGGCACGCCGGCTCGCGGATGGGGAAGGGCTCGCGCTGATCCATCCGTACGACGACTGGGACGTGATCGCCGGCCAGGCGAGCTGCGGTCTGGAGATGCTCGAAGACGCGCCGGACATGACGGTCGCGATCGTGCCGCTCGGCGGTGGCGGGCTGATCTCCGGCGTCGCGCTGGCGCTGAAGCTGCAGAATCCGGCGATCCGCGTCATCGGCGTGCAGACCGACGCGGTCGCACCGTGGCGGCATTTCCTGCGCGACGGCACGCTCGAAGCGGTGCCGCCGGGCGCGCACACGATTGCCGACGGCATCAAGGTGAAGCGCCCCGGGATGCTGACGCGGCAGGTGATCGCACGCCACGTCGACGATATCGTCACCGTCGACGACAACGCGATCGCCGAAGCGATCGTCACGCTGCTCGAACGCACGCGCACGATCGGCGAAGGCGCGGGCGTGGTCGGACTCGCAGCGCTGCTGCAGCGCAAGGTCCGCCTCGCGCCCGACGACCGCGCGGTGGTCGTGATTTCGGGCGGCAACGTCGATATGACGCTCGTCGGGCGTTCGATCGACTACGGCCTTGCGTCGAGCGGGCGGCTGATGAGCGTCGCGGTGATGATTTCCGATGCGCCGGGCCAGCTGCTCGCGCTGCTTGCGGCGGTCGCCGGGCTCGGCATGAACGTGCGCCATGTCGAGCACCGCCGCGGCGAGCTCCACGTCGCGGTCGGCATGACCGAAGTGATCCTGCAGATCGAGACGCGCGATGCGGAGCACCAGCACGCGCTGCTGACGCATTTCGCCGCCCAGGGCCTCGCCGTGCGCAACCTGCTCGCGGGCTGACGCCGGGATTGAACCGGCAGGCCGGCCGCGCCGCTGCTAGAATCGCGGCTTTCCCCTTGCCGCTACAGGATATCGCCGTGCAGATCGTCTGTCTCGACCTCGAAGGTGTGCTGGTCCCCGAAATCTGGATCGAATTCGCCGAACGTACCGGCATTCCCGAACTGCGTCGCACGACTCGCGACGAGCCGGACTACGACATGCTGATGAAGTACCGGCTGAACATTCTCGCCGAGCGCAGGCTCGGCCTGCCGGACATCCAGGAAGTCATCTCCAGCATGGGACCGATGGCCGGCGCGCGCGAATTCCTCGACGAGCTGCGCGAGCGCTATCAGGTCGTGATCCTGTCCGACACGTTCCAGGAGTTCGCGAAGCCGCTGATGAAGCAGCTCGGCTGGCCGACGCTGCTGTGTCACCGCCTCGAAGCCGATGCGAACGGCGTGCTCGTGAACTACCACCTGCGCATGCCGGACCAGAAGCGCGAAGCGGTCAAGCGCTTCAAGGAGCTGAACCTGACGGTGGTCGCTGCGGGCGATTCGTACAACGACACCGCGATGTTGGGTGAAGCGCACGGCGGCATCCTGTTCCATCCGCCGGAGAACGTCGTCCGCGAATTCCCGCAGTTTCCGGTGACGCGCAACTACGCCGAGCTGCGCCGCGAGATCGACAAGGCTTTCGCCCGCGTCGCCTGACCGGGGCCTCGTCATGCACCGCGACCGCCGTTTCACGCTGTCCGCGTCCTGCCCCGACCGCGTCGGCATCGTCGCGCGGGTGTCGGGCTTCATCGCCGAGCATCGCGGCTGGATCCTCGAGACTTCGCTGCACGCCGAACCTCCTGCCGACGGCGAGGCGCTCGGGCGCTACTTTATGCGCATCGAGATCAGGGCTTCGTCGCTGCCGTTTCACCTCGCCGAGTTTCGCGCGCGTTTCCGCCCGCTCGCCGACGAGCTCGAGATGGACTGGACGATCACCGATTCGGCAGTCAAGAAGCGCGTCGTCGTGCTGGTGTCGAAGCAGGAGCACTGCCTTTACGACCTGCTCGCGCGCTGGCAGTCGAAGGAGCTCGACATCGAGATCCCGTGCGTGATCTCTAATCACGACACGTTCCGCGGCCTCGTCGAGTGGCACGGCATCCCGTTCCACCACGTGCCGGTGAACGCCGACAACAAGGCGCAGGCCTACGCCGAAGTGGCGCGCATCTTCGAGGAAGTGCGCGGCGAGACGATGGTGCTCGCGCGCTACATGCAGGTGCTGTCGCCGCAGCTGTGCGCGGCCTACGCCGGACGCATCATCAACATCCACCACAGTTTCCTGCCGAGCTTCGTCGGCGCGAAACCGTATCATCAGGCGTGGGCGAAAGGCGTCAAGCTGATCGGCGCGACCTGCCACTACGTGACCGCGGACCTTGACCAGGGGCCGATCATCGATCAAGACGTGATCCGCATCGATCATTCCGATTCGGTCGAGGACATGGTCCGCTACGGCAAGGACATCGAAAAGATGGTCTTGGCGCGCGGCCTGCGCTACCACCTCGAAGGCCGCGTGCTGGTGCACCGCAACAAGACGATCGTGTTCCGCTGAACGCAAGCGGGGCGCCGTGAAGCTCGCGCGGAGCTTCGTGGTGGCGTAGCATTGCGGCCCTTTTCCGACCGGCTGCATCCGCTTATGGGCAAGACCTCCGCACGGGCCTGCGGCGTCGATTTTGGCACCTCCAACTCCACGGTCGGCTGGTTCCGGCCCGGCGTCCCGGCGCTGCTCGAACTCGAGGACGGCAAGCCGACGCTGCCGTCCGCGGTGTTCTTCAACGCCGACGAGGAGACGACGTGCTACGGCCGCGCCGCGCTCGCCGAATACCTCGAAGGCTACGAAGGCCGCTTGATGCGCTCGCTGAAGAGCCTGCTGGGGAGCAGCCTGATGGACGGCCAGACCGAAGTGCATGGGCGCGCGTTGCCGTTCCGCGATCTCCTCGCGAGCTTCATCGGCGAACTGAAGGCGCGCGCCGAAGCGGCGGCGGGACGAAGCTTCACGCAGGCCGTGTTCGGCCGGCCGGTGCATTTCGTCGATGACGACGAGCACGCCGACCGCAAGGCCCAGGACACGCTCGAGGCGATCGCACGGCAGGCGGGTTTTCGCGACGTCAGCTTCCAGTTCGAGCCGATCGGCGCGGCGCTGCATTACGAGACCGGCCTCGAGCGCGAGGAGCTGGTGCTGATCGCCGACATCGGCGGGGGCACTGCGGACTTCTCGCTCGTGCGGCTGTCACCGGCGCGTGCCGGCCGCGACGATCGCCGCGAGGATCTGCTCGGCAACGCGGGGGTGCACGTCGGCGGCACCGATTTCGACCGGGCGCTGAGCCTGGAATGCGTGATGCCGCTGCTCGGCTATCGCGGCCGGATGAAGAACGGCGCCGAAGTGCCGTCGAGCCTGTTCTTCCAGCTCGCGACGTGGCATACGATCAATTTCGCCTACACGCGGCAGGCGTGGGCCGGCCTGCAGCACATCTATCGCGATGCGGTCGCGCGCACGGAGCTCGATCGCCTGTCACGACTCGTCAGCCGGCGCGAAGGGCACTGGCTCGCGCTGCAGGTCGAGCAGGCGAAGATCGAGCTGTCGCAGGCGCCGGCCACGGCGCTGCAGCTCGACCGACTCGAAGCCGGACTCGTGCACGAGATCGGCCGCGAAGCTTTCGCCCGGGCGACGACGGCGCTCGTCGAGCGGGTCGCGGCAGCAGTCGCGGGCCTGCTGACCGATGCCGGGGTCGCGCGCGAGCGTGTCGATACGATCTATTTCACGGGCGGTGCGAGCGGCGTCGCACAGCTGCGCGCGCGCATCGCGGCCGAGCTGCCTGCAGCGCGCAGTGTCGAAGGCGACCTTTACGGCAGCATCGGCAGCGGGCTCGCGGTCGAGGCCGCACGCCGCTACGGGTGACCAGCGGGGTTCCTGGTCCGCAAAAGCAAAAAGCCCGGCAATGCCGGGCTTTGACTCGTTGCGCGGGCCGTACGGTTTAGCGGACGGCTGCGCGAGAGATCGAATCGAGGATCAGAGCGGGCGGATGTTGCCTGCCTGCTTGCCCTTCGGGCCCGACGTCTCGTCGTACTGAACTTTCTGACCTTCGGTCAGGCTCTTGAAGCCCGAACCCTGGATCGCGGAGAAGTGCGCGAACAGATCCTCGCCGCCGTTGTCCGGCGTGATGAAACCGAAGCCCTTGGAGTCATTGAACCACTTAACAGTACCAGTTGCCATTTCGAAAAATCCCAAATCAAAGTTAATGAAGGGCGTTTGCCCGGAAGTGCGGCAATCGAGATCGGGGAAAGACGAACTGAGTACCCAAAGGCCGTCGAGCACGAAAAACCACGCGATTGCAGATGCGCACGCGCAGTCTGGTGAAAAACCGACGCGCGGTCAAGGGGTGAAATGGATTGTCACGCTCATCCCGGGGGTTTATAGGGGATTGCCGGTATGGGCAGTGGCAATGTCATACTGTTCAGGGGGTAATTTTGCGGCCCGCGAAGCGTTTCCCTGCGGTCGTCTGCGCCCCCGAAAGTTGCCGCGCCGAACGTTCCCGGTGGCAGAATCCGCCCACTCCGGATCCACGATGGTGCAGGGCGGCATGAGTTCCCAATTCAGACTGATGAGCGAACGGCGCTTCCTGCCGTTTTTCATCACGCAGTTTCTCGGCGCGTACAACGACAACCTGTACAAGAACGCCCTGGTCGTGCTGATGACGTTCGAGGCCGCGCGTTTCACGACGATCGGGCCGGGCGTGCTGGTGAACCTCGCTGCCGGGATCTTCATCCTGCCGTTCTTCCTGTTTTCGGCAACAGCGGGCCAATGCGCCGACAAGTTCGAGAAAAGCCGGCTCATCCGCTGGACGAAACTGCTCGAAATCCTCGTCATGACGCTCGCGGCGCTGGCGTTCGCGCTCGAATCGCTGGCGCTGATGCTCGGCGCGCTGTTTCTGATGGGCGCGCAGTCGGCCCTGTTCGGGCCGGTGAAATACGCGATCCTGCCGGTGCATCTGCGCGAGGACGAACTGGTCGGCGGCAATGCGCTCGTCGAGGCGGGCACGTTCGTCGCGATCCTCGTCGGCACGATCGCCGGCGGAGTGACGATCAGCTTCCCGGGTGGCGCGCTGTGGGTGTCGGTCGCGGCGCTGTCGGTCGCGGTGCTCGGCTACGCGGCAAGCCGGGCGATTCCGCTGGCGCCGGCGGCCGATCCGGGGCTGCGCATCAACTGGAACCCGCTGACCGAAACCTGGCGCAACCTCCGTTTCACGCGCGAGGACCGTACCGTGTTCCCCGCGGTGCTCGCGATCTCGTGGTTCTGGTTCTACGGCGCGCTGCTGCTGTCGCAGTTCCCCGGCTATGCGAAGGACGTCCTCGGCGGCGACGAACACGCGGTGACGCTGCTGCTCGCGGTGTTCTCGGTCGGCATCGGCATCGGCTCGCTGATGTGCGAGCGGCTCTCCGGCAAGCACCTCGAGCCGGGCCTCGTGCCTTTCGGCTCGATCGGGCTGAGCCTGTTCGCGTTCGACCTGTGGTGGGCAAGCCCGGTGCTCGCGGCCGGCAGCGCGCCGCTGCCGCTGGCCGCGGTGCTCGCCGATGCGGCGACGTGGCGGGTGCTGGTCGATCTGCTGCTGGTCGCAGTGTTCGGCGGGTTTTTCATCGTGCCGCTCTACACGCTCGTCCAGGCCCGCTCCGCGGCCGCTCACCGCTCGCGCGTCATCGCCGGCCTCAACATCCTCAATGCGCTGTTCATGGTCGCCGCCGCCGGCCTGGGCGCAGGGCTGCTTGCGGCCGGCCTGTCGGTGCCGCAGCTGATTCTCGTCGGGGCGCTGCTCAACGCGGCGGCAGGGCTTTTTCTCTGCGTGCGGGCGCCGGAGTTCCCGCGGCGCTTCGCCGCCTGGCTGCGCGGCACGGCGGCAAGCCGTCCCGGCGATGCCCGTTGAGGGCCCGGCGGCTCAGTCCCGCAGCAGGAAGCTCTCGAGCGCCGCGGCGACCTGCTCCGGCTGGTCGTGCTGGAGATTGTGCCCGGCGTCGGTCACGGTGGCGACCCGCACGTCGGCGAAACACGCGAGCCGCTGCCGGTAGTCGTCCGAAGTCGCGGGGAACCGGTCGAAGACGTAGCCCTGGTCCGAAATCAGCAGCAGCACCGGTGCCGTGATCGCGCGCCAGGAGGCCAGTGTGTCGTCGAGGCGGTACGGTGCAGGCGCGGCGGTCTTGTGCCAGGGGTCGCAGGCCATTTCGACCTCCCCGCCAGGCAGCACGCGGCTGACGTTTCGCGCGAGGAATGCGGCGCGCTCTTCCGTCAGCCGCGGGTTGGCCTGCTGCAGGCGGCGGGCCAGCGCATCGTGATCCGCGTAGCGTCGCAACTGCGGATCGGCCAGCACGGCGTCGAGCCACTGGGCGAGACGCTTCGGCGCTTCGTCGGCGCTGCCGTCCTTGAGGCCGAGAACGTCGAGCATCGCCACCTGCGACACGCGTTGCGGCCTCGCGCCCGCATACACGCCGGCGATGTTGCCGCCCATGCTGTGGCCGACGAGGCGTGCCGGGCGGTGCGGCGAATAATGCGCGAGCAGGGCGTCGAGATCGGCGTAGTAATCGGGAAACCAGTACGGCCGGCGCAGCCACTCGCTCGCGCCGTAGCCCCGCCAGTCGGGCGCGATGACGTGCCAGTCCTGCGCGAGCGCGGCGACGACAAACTGGAATGTCGCCGAGTTGTCCATCCAGCCGTGCAGGAAGAACACCGGCGGCGCCTCCGCAGCGCCCCAGTGCCGGACGTTGTAGCGCAGCCCGCGCACATCGAGCTGCTCGCATCGGGATTCGGGATTCGGTTTCATGACGGCAATGGTAGCAGCGCGCGGCCCGGGGCTGGTGCGGGCCGGCGCGCTGCAGCGGCCGCTGTCAGGCGGGAGTGACTTTCGGTGCCGCTGCGGCCGGATTTCAGAACCGGTCAGTGGCAGAACTTTGCGAAGGACGCGTTGCAGGGACGGAGCGTGGCGGTGCCGTCAGCGACGGAGCGTGATCGGCGTCGCCCGGTCGACCGCCACGGCGGTGACACTGTTCTTCGGGCTGCCTTCGACGAGCTTGTCGGAATAGGTCAGATAGATCAGGACGTTACGGCGCACATCGACCATGCGCACGACCTGCAGGCGCTTGAACAGCACCGACAGGCGCTCGGAGAAGACTTCCTCCTGCTGCGGCAGCGGTTCGCGCATTCGGATCGGGCCGACCTGCCGGCACGCGATCGACGCTTCCGCGAGGTCTTCCGCAAGACCGACTGCGCCCGACAGCCCGCCGGTCTTCGCACGCGACACGTAGCACGTCACGCCCTCGACGCGCGGGTCGTCGTACGCTTCGACGACGACCTTGTGGTTCGGGCCGATCAGCTTCCACACCGTCGAGACTTCGCCGACCGATTCCGCGCGCAGCGGCAGCGGCACGGCGGCGAGCAGGGCAAGGATGGCGGCGAGGCTGCGCGCGCGCAGGGCGGGGCGGGGGCGGGAAGATTTCATCGGCTGCGGTCCTGTTCGGGAAAGTGAGGTTTCCGGGTCATTCGTCGATCGACGTGCGACGCGTCCGCTGCCGCTTGCGTTCGCCCTGCGTCCGCTTCGCTTCGAGACGCCGGATCTTCGCTGCCCTGGTCGGGCGCGTCGCGACCCGCGCGAGCGGTTTTTCATGGGCGCGAGCGATCAGCTCCGCGAGCCGGGCGCGCGCGTCGCTGCGGTTGCGGTCCTGCGTGCGGAAGCGCTGGGCGCAGATCACGATCACGCCTTCGGATGTCGCGCGGCGCCCCGCCAGTTTCAGCAGGCGGGCGCGCACATCGTCGGGCAGCGACGGCGAATGCGCGGCGTCGAAGCGCAGTTCCACCGCCGTCGACACTTTGTTGACGTTCTGTCCGCCGGGACCGGACGCGCGGATGAAGCGTTCTTCGAGTTCCTCTTCGGGCAGCGCCGGCAGGAGCGTGACATCGACCATGAGCGACAGTATAGACCGCGGGACCGGGCGTCCCGGGACGGCGCCACGGTCGTGCCGGTGCCCGCCCCGAGCCGCGTCCGGTTTGCCTTACGAGGCGTGCAGCGACTGCAGGATCGCAGCGCCGAGCGCCGCCTGCGACTGCGCGCCCGACACCGCGAGCTTGCGGTTGAAGATGAAAAACGGAACGGCGGTGATGCCCTGCTTCTGGATCTGCCCCGCCATCCGTCGGACTGCCGCCGCATCCTCGTCGCTTTCGAGGTAGGCGAAGACGGTTTCGCGCTCGTCACCGGCCGCTGCGGCGATGTCCGCGAGCGTGGCGTTGTCGCCGAGATCGCGGCCGTCCTGGAAATGGGCGGCGAACAACGCGTGGCCGAGCGCGTTGACATGGTCCTGAGTGTGGCCGAGCGATTGCGCCCGGTACGTCAGGCGATGCGCGTTCAGTGTGTTCGGATGGGTCGCGATGCGATCGAAGGCGAAAGTCACGCCATCGGGCGCGCCGGCTTCGACGATGCGGGCGAGGACTTCGTCGGCCTTGCGCCGCCCGCCGAACTTCGCGTCGAGGAACGGCCGGTAAGGCACTCCGGCCGCCGGGGTGTCCGGGTCGAGGAAGAACGGCAGCCGGTTCACGCGTATTTCTTCGAGGTCGGCCACGCCGTGGCGCACTTCCTCGATGGCCTGGTCGAGGCGCTCGTTGCCGATGAAGCACCACGGGCAGACGAAGTCGGAAACGAAATCGATATCGAGAATCATGGAGGTTTTCTGTCGATTGGACCGTACGGGACGGCCGGGGAGTTCAGCGTGTTTCGGGGATGTCCGGAAGCCAGCGCTTTTCCCAGCTTGCCACATCCGGCAAGTGGCGGGACAGGGTGTTCTGCAGGCGGTTTTCGGTGAGCTCGAGCAGGGCGAGGATTTCCGCGTCGGGCGCTTCGGGCAGCACCGGCACCAGGCGCACGATCAGCGCGCCGGCACGCGCTCCGCCGCGGCCGGGAAAGCCCGCCCCCTTGACCCTCAGCTCGCGCGTCGTCGCCGGTCCGGGTTCGAGCTTCAGGTCGCGGACGCCGTCCGGCAGAGGGATCGGCAATTCGCCTCCCAGCAGCATCCTGAACGCGCTGACCGGGCGGCTCAGCATCAGGTCGCGACCGTCGAGCCGGTACAGTGCGTGCGGCGCCAGGACGATCCGCAGGAGCAGGTCTCCGGGCTTGCCGCCGGCATGATCGCAGTCTTCGCCGGCCCCGCCGACGCGCAGTTCGTCGCCGTCGAGCATGCCGGCCGGAATCCGGACACGAAGCTTGCGCGCTGCGCGCGCCTGTCCGCTGCCGTGACAGGCCGCGCAGGCCTGCCTGTTCAGATAGCCGCGGCCCGCGCAATCGGCGCACGCGGCGAGACTCCGGCCGTCGCGGACCCGCCCAGAGCCGTGGCAGGTGGCGCACAGCCGGGTGTGACGCAGCACTTTCTCGCCGCTGCCGCCGCAGGCGTCGCACGGGAGTTCGTCGGCGATCGTGAACGCTTTTTCGCCGCCCGCGAAGGCTTCCTCGACGGTCAGCACGAGGTCCTCGCGACGGTCGGCTCCGCGCGGCGGGGCTTCGGGAGGCGACTCGGGCCGCGCATCGGCAGCCTGCGCGTCGTAGGGTGCCGTCGCCGGCGCCGGGCCGCGCGAATATCCGGCGAGAAGCTCTTCGTAGGCGGCGCGCAGGCGCTTGAAATGCTCGATCGCGGCCGGATCGGCGTTGCGGTCGGGGTGCCAGCGCATCGCGAGGCGGCGAAAAGCGTGCTTGATCTCGCGTTCCGCGGCGCCCGGCGCCAGGCCGAGGAGGCTATGGGGGTCAGTGGGCGACATCGCTACCCGATGGCGCCGCGGAGGCGCACGCCGAGCACGGCCGCATCCGACGGCTTGCCCGGTCCTGCCGGATTTTCGATCTCGCTGTCGGCCAGTTCGGGCGGCAGTCCGCGCATGCACGCCGCGCCGGGATCACGCAGTCTCGTCGGCATCATCGCCAACACGGGGAAGGAGCTGTCCATCGGAAGCATTCCGGCGCACCAAAATGGAACAGAGTAGCGCCTGGCTCGCGCTCCGTCGAATCCCGCTGCACGCGAACCGATCGCCGCCTTTGCCCAGGGCTGCGGTCGGCTGCGACGCGCGGTCTCTTGGTGATCGGCGGCACGGGCTGGCACAATCGGCCTCGCGGATACTTTCATCCCGGTAAGCGAATCCTGCCAGAAACGACGGAGAGTGCGCCGCCTGCGGGTCGGCACGAACGAACACATGCCCGGAACCCTGATCATCATCACTGCGCCGTCGGGTGCAGGCAAAACCACGCTCGTCAGCGGTCTGCTCGAACGCGATCCGCAGGTGAACCTGTCGGTTTCCTACACGACGCGCGATCCGCGCCCCGGCGAGCGCGACGGCCGCGAATACCACTTCGTCGATGTCGCGACATTTCGCGCGCTGCGCGATCGCGGCGAGTTTCTCGAATGGGCCGAAGTGCATGGAAACTACTACGCCACTTCGAAGGTCTGGTTGAAGCAGCAGATTGCGACCGGGCGCGACATCCTGCTCGAAATCGACTGGCAGGGCGCGCAGCAGGTGCGCAAGAGCTTTCCCGACGCCGTCGGCGTGTTCGTCCTGCCCCCGTCGCTCGAGGAACTCGAAGTCCGCCTGCGCGGACGGGGAACCGACAGCGACGACGTGATCATGCGGCGGCTGCTCGGCGCGCGCGGCGAGATGCGTCATGTCGGGGAATTCGACTACGTTATACTCAACAACGACTTGCAGTGCGCGCTCGACGACCTCGTCGCGGTAGTGCGTGCTTCGCGTCTGCGTTATGCAAACCAGCACGAGCGGCATCTGCAGTATTTCGATTTTCTTGAACAGGACTGAACCATGGCTCGCATCACGATCGAAGATTGTCTGAAAAAGATCCCCAACCGCTTCCAGCTCACGCTCGCCGCGACCTACCGCGCGCGCCAGATCACGATCGGCTCCACGCCTCAGGTCGAGCTCGAAAAGGGTGACAAGGACAAGCCGACGGTCATCGCGCTGCGTGAAATCGCGGCCGGAAAAGTCGGCCTGGAAGTCCTCAATCGCGGGCAGGCCTGACTCTCGCGGGGGGAGGGAACAGCCGATGGACGCTGCAGCGATTCCCGCTCCGGGCCCTTTCGGTTCGCCGGCCGGTCTCCCCGTGTCTTCGGATTTCATCGCGCTCAGGAAGAAGCTCGAGACCTATCTGCGTCCCGAGGATGTCGAGAAGGTCGAAGCTGCCTACCATTTCTCGGCGAGCGCCCACGAGGGTCAGCTGCGCATCAGCGGCGACCCGTACATTTCGCATCCGGTCGCCGTCGCCGACATCGTCTCCGACTGGCACCTCGACGCCCAGGCGCTGATCGCCGCCCTCCTTCACGACGTGATGGAGGACACGCATATCTCGAAGCAGGAGATCGTCGACCGCTTCGGCCGCACCGCCGCCGAGCTCGTCGACGGCCTGTCGAAGCTCGACAAGATCGAGTTCCGCTCGCACGAGGAAGCGCAGGCGGAAAACTTCCGCAAGATGCTGCTGGCGATGGCGAGCGACCTGCGGGTGATCCTCATCAAGCTCGCCGATCGCCTGCACAATATGCGCACGCTGCAGTGCATACGCTCCGCGAAGCGGCGCCGCATCGCGAGCGAGACGCTCGAGATCTACGCCCCGATCGCGAACCGGCTGGGCCTCAACAATCTCTACCGCGAGCTGCAGGAGCTCGCGTTCGAGCACAAGTACCCGCTGCGCTACCGCGTGCTGTCGCGCGCGATCAAGGCGGCGCGCGGCAACCGCCGCGAGGTCGTCGGCAAGGTGCTGCAGGGCATCGAGGAGCGCCTGCCGCAATGGGGCATCTCGGCCGAAGTGCAGGGTCGCGAAAAGCACCTGTTCGGGATCTACCGCAAGATGGCCGAAAAGCGCCTGTCGTTCTCGCAGGTGCTCGACATCTACGGCTTTCGCGTCATCGTGCGCGACGTGCCGAGCTGCTACCTCGCGATCGGCGCGCTGCATTCGATGTACAAGCCGGTGCCGGGCAAGTTCAAGGACTATCTCGCGATCCCGAAGGCGAACGGCTACCAGTCGCTGCACACGACGCTGATCGGGCCGTTCGGCACGCCGGTCGAAGTGCAGGTGCGCACCGCCGAGATGCATCACATCGCCGAGACCGGCGTCGCGTCGCACTGGCTGTACAAGGAAGACGAGAAGACGCTCACCGAGCTGCAGCAGAAAACGCATTCGTGGCTGCAGTCGCTGCTCGAACTGCAGTCGGCGTCGGGCGGCGCGACCGAGTTCCTCGAGCACGTCAAGATCGACCTGTTCCCGGGCGAGGTGTATGTGTTCACGCCGCAGGGCAGGATCCTGTCGCTGCCGAAAGGCTCGACGCCGGTCGATTTCGCCTACGCGGTGCATACCGACATCGGCAACCGCTGCGTCGCGTGCCGCGTCAACGGCGACCTGATGCCGCTGCGCACCGAACTGCACAACGGCGATCAGATCGAGATCATCACCGCGGCGCACGCGAATCCCAACCCGGCGTGGCTCGCGTACGTGCGCACCGGCAAGGCGCGCGCGCAGATCCGCCATTTCCTCAAGGGCGCGCAGCAGGAAGAATCCGTCGCGCTCGGCGAGCGGCTGCTGAACCAGGCGCTGCGCCCCCATGGGCTGACGCTGGGACAGATCAGCACTTTCGCGTGGGAGCGCTTCCTGCGCGACCGCAGCATGCGCAGCAAGAAGGAAGTGTTTGCCGACATCGGCCTCGGCCGGCGCCTGCCGGTCATCGTCGCGCGCCGCGTCGCGCAGGCTCAGGACCTCGAATCGGGTCGGCCGAACGTCATCAAGCCCAAGCCCGCCGGCGCGATCCTGATCCGCGGCAGCGAAGGCATCGCGGTGCAGCTCGCGCGCTGCTGCCAGCCGATCCCGGGAGACCCGATCATCGGCATGATCCGCAAGGGCCAAGGCCTCGAAGTCCATCTGCACGACTGCGCGGTGGTGGCGAAGCTGCGCAGCGACCGCGGACGCTGGGTGGACGTCGAGTGGGAGACGGGTGAAGACCGCCTGTTCGACGTCACGATCCGCGTGCTGACGCGCAACACCCGCGGCGTCCTCGCCAAGGTCGCGAGCGCGATCTCGGAGGAGGACTGCAATATCCAGAACGTCAGCATGGACAACGAGCAGGGCATCTACACCGCGATCAACCTCGTGCTGCAGGTCCGCGACCGGATGCATCTGGCGAAAGTCATGCGCGGCGTGCGACGGGTGCCGGAAGTCGTGCGGATCGGGCGGCTCAAGGGCGACGTGCGCAGCTGACCGCGCACCGAGCGGTCCGATGGGGCCGCGCGCTACAGCGATCGCGATTGGCGCATTCGGGACGCTCGCCTACAATTGCCGATCTTTCCGGGAGCAATGCATGGCGATCTACGAATCCGAACACACCAAATTCATGCGCGAGTGGCTGGCGAAGCATCCGCAGGAAATCGAGGAGCAGCGCAAGGGCCGGGCGCTGTGGTGGGACAAGCCGCAGGACGTCGTCGCCCAGGCGCGCCTCGACCAGTCGAAAGTGCCGGTCAAGGCTTATTACTACGATATCAACCACTAACGCGCACCGCGGCACGCAACTCCTGATCGAGGAGCGGGTCGGATGCCCGAACGTGTCCGACCGATGCCCCCATGTCGCTTCCTGATTCGCTGGTCCTGATCGACGTCGAGACGACGGGCGCGAATCCCGTGTCCGACCGCGTCACCGAGATTGCCGTGCTGCGCATCGAGCGCGGGGAGATCGTCGGGCGCTGGGAAAGCCTCGTCAACCCGGAACGCCCGATCCCGGCGCTGATCCAGCGTCTGGTCGGCATCACCGACGAGATGGTCGCCGGGGCACCGACGTTCGCCGAACTCGCCGACAGCGTGCGCGGGCATCTCGACGGGGCGGTGTTCGTCGCCCACAACGCGCGCTTCGATTACGGCTTCATCCGCAACGAGTTCTCCCGCCTCGGCCAGCCGTTCGAGGCGTCGGTGCTGTGCACGGTCAAGCTTTCCCGCGCGCTGTACCCGGAACACCACCGTCACGGGCTGGACGCGCTGATCGAACGACACGGTTTCACGTGCGGCGCGCGCCATCGCGCAATGGGCGACACCGACGTGCTGTGGCAGTTTGCGCGCCTGGTCTCCGGATCCTTTTCCGCCGACGTGCTCACGCGCGCGTGCGAGCGGGCGATGAAGCTGCCGGCCCGCCCGCCGGGACTGCCCGAAGGGGCGATCGAAGGCGTGCCGGACGCGCCGGGCGTGTATTCGTTCTTCGGCGAGAACGACCGGCTGCTGTACGTTGGGCACAGTGCGAGCCTGCGGGCGCGGGTCATGGAGCATTTTTCGGCGGGCGGCCGCGCGAGCAGGGAGGCGGGCCTCGCGCGGCAGGTGCGCCGGGTGGAATGGGAAGAGGCGGCCGGCGAGCTCGCCGCGTCGCTGCGCGAAACCGACCTGCTCAGGGTGCGCCGGCCGCTTCATGCCCGGCCGGCGGTGGGCGGTGAAGAAGTGTTCGGCCTGCGTCTCGTGCCGCAGCGCAAGCGCGCGCCGATCTTCGAGCGGGTGCCGCTGCACGCGACCGATCCGGCGGCCTGGGAAGCAGTTCACGGCACTTTTCGCACCCGCAAAGAGGCCGACAGCCTGCTGCGGGAATTCGCCCAGCTGTACCAACTGTGTCCGCGCCGTCTCGGTCTGGAGGGCGGCAGCGGCGCCTGCGGCGCGCACGAGGCGAGGCGCTGCGCCGGTGTGTGTGCCGGCAGGGAAAGCATCGCCGCGCACGATGCGCGCCTTGCGGGCGCGCTCGGGGCGGTGACGCTGCGGGCGTGGCCGTGGGCCGGGGCCGTGGTCATCGAGGAGCGCTGCGCGCATTCGGGGCGCGAAGCTTTCCATCTCGTCGATCACTGGTGCCGTCTGGGCAGCGCGGACAGCGCCGAGGCGCTCGTGGCGCTGCTCGACAACCCGCCGGCGCGCCGCTTCGACCTCGACACATACCGCATGCTGGTGCGCTGGTTCGCTGCCGAGGCGAATCTGGGTGCCGTGCGACCGATCGAAAATCCCGGCTGAGTCAGCCTGGCGACTGGCGCCGGGCGCCGGGCGCCGCACGCGGGGCGCCCTCCGAGTCAGGCGGCGATCGACTGCAGGCTGCGCAGGTCGGTGAGCGTGATCGAACGCCGGCCGCGCGGCACGATGATGCCGTCGCGGGTGAGACGGTTGAGGACGCGCGAGAAAGTTTCCGGCGTGAGGTTGAGTTGCGAGGCGATCGTCTGCTTGTCGCACGACAGGCGCACTTCGACGTTCTGCGCGCTGCAGTCGGCATGCTGCACGAGGTAATGCGCGACGCGCTGCGTCGAGCTGCGCTGGATGCATTGCTCCATCCCTTCGACGAGCTCGCCCATCCGTTGCGACAGCCGCGCCATCAGCGCCTGCATCAGCGCCGGGTGCGCGGCCATTGCCGTCTGCAGCGCGGGACGCTGCAGATGCAGCACCACGCTGTCGCGCGTCGCCTGGGCGGCGAGCGTCTGCGGCGTGTCGGACAGGATGTTCTCCTCGCAGAAGGATTCGCCCCGGCCTGCGAGGCGCACGATCTTCTCGGCGCCCGCGCTGGAGATCAGGAATAATTTGACTTCGCCTTCGATGACCGCGTACATGCCGGCCGGACGCGCGCCGCGATGCATCAGCATTTCGCCGCGCGACGCCCGGCAGATCCGCACTCCTCGCGAAAGGCGCTGCAGCGTTGCCGGATCGAGGCTGCTGAAAGGTTCAAGACAGGAAAGTGACTGGAACGCCGGGGTCTGGATAGCGGTCGCCATATCGTCGTGCTCCTTCGGGATGCTCGTGTTCGGGGATGCAGGCCGCAGTCTAGACGCTCCAGGTGACGATCGACCCACCATGGGTCGGGCAGGCAAACGGGGAATACCTCCTTCGAGGTATGTTGGAATGAATGCAAATCATTGACGCGAAGGGTTTAACCGGAATGGCGGCAGCGATGACCAGCGACGTCGGGGAAAAGGGGGTAGGGGTGTGAATGGCACCGGCAATGCGGATGTCCTTGTCGGCGGCAGGGTCATGCACCGTGTGCGCGCCTCGCTGGCGGGGCGTGCGACGCAGCTGCTGCTGGTGCTGGCCTTCGCCGCCGTGGCGTTCATCAGCCTCATCGGCATCGGCGCATCGGCGGTCATTGTCGAAACCGTCCAGGACAGCGGCAGCGCCGTCAACGCGGCGGGCGGCCTGCGCCGTCTCGCTCATCGCGCCGCCAGCGTCACGCTCGCCGCTGCCCTCGATGGCCGCACCGCACGTGCCGAAGTCACGGCGGCGATCGGCGCGTTCGAGGCCGGGCTGGGCCATGCGACGCTGGAGAAAGTGCTCGAGCGCGAACCGGGCAGCGTCTTCGCGTCGATCTATCGTGGCATCCACGCCGGCTGGTATGTGAACCTCAAGCCGCGCCTGCTCCGGGCGCCGGAGATCGCGAGCGAAAGTCCCGATGTGCTGTTCTACGAGACGCTGCTCGCCGACGTCGACGCCTTCACGGCGCAGATCGACGCGCTGGTGGCGGTGCTCGAGCGGGAAACCGAGACCGGCATAAAGCAGCTGCGCATGACGCTGGCGGTCGCGCTCGGGATGGTGATGGTCGTCATGGTTGCGGCGCTTTGCGTCATCCGCCGGCGCGTGTTCATGCCGCTGACCGAACTGCGCGACTGCGCCGCACGCATCGCCGGCGGGGATTTTCGCGCCCGCAGCCGCTACACGGGGCGCGACGAACTCGGGCGCGTGGGTTCGGCGTTCAACGCGATGGCCGACGAGCTGTCGAGCGTCTATCGCGATCTCGAGCAGCGGGTCGAACAGAAGACCGCGGATCTGACGCGCAGCAACCGCGCGCTGGAGCTGCTGTATCACGTCATCGCGCGGCTCTATCACGCCCCGGCCTCGCCGCAGACCTACGCCGAGACGCTCAAGGATCTCGAGCAGGTGCTCGGCCTCAAGGGCAGCTTCGTCTGCGTGCAGCCCAAGCACGGCGGCGTCGCGACGGTCCTGTCGACGACGATGGGCGACTGTCCGGTGCGCTCGCGCAGCGAGGAGGAGTGCACCCAGTGTCCCGGGCGGATGATGCCGTGGAGCTATCGCCGCGAAGGCGACTTCGATGTGTTCCTGGTGCCGCTGCGCGATGCCGACCACCTCTACGGCATGATGCGGCTCGCGCTGCCGCCAGGCGAGCGGCTGCGCGCGTGGCAGCACACGCTGGTCGAGGCGGTATCCCGCCACATGGGGATTGCGCTGGGCATTTCGCACCAGAGCGAGCGCGAACGGCTCCTCGCGCTGCAGGAGGAGCGCTCGATCATCGCGCGCGAACTGCACGACTCGCTGGCGCAGTCGCTGTCCTACATGAAGATCCAGGCGAGCTTGCTGTCGTCGGCGCTGCAGCGGCCCGAGCGTCGCGACGACGCGTCCGACATCCTTGCCGACATGAAAGGCGGCATCAACGCCGCGTACCGGCAACTGCGCGAGCTGCTGTCGACGTTCCGCCTGCAGATGGAGGGGGATTTCGCCCGTCTGCTCGGCAGCACCGTCGAGGAGTACGCCGGCCGCAGCGGCATGCCGATCGAGCTGGAGATCCGCCTCGGCGTGTGCCATCTGAACCCGAACCAGGAAATCCACGTGCTGCACATCATCCGCGAAGCGCTGTCGAACGCGACGCGCCATGCCCGCGCGAGCTCGATCCGTGTCAGGCTGTTCGGCCATTCGGACGGGGTCCGGGTGATCATCGAGGATGACGGCAAGGGCATCCTGCCGGCCGCTGCCAGCGAACCGCACCATTACGGTCTGGCAATCATGGGCGAGCGGGCGCGGGGGCTCGGCGGGGTGCTCGAGATCGTGCCCCGTCCGGACGGCGGCACGCGCGTCAGCGTGTGCTTCGATCCGGCCGCCCGGCACGCGGTTTCGTCACCCGCCCCCACTCCCGAGGCGCAATGAACGACAGGAACGATATTCCCCAGTCGGTCGTCATCATCGACGACCATCCGCTGTTCCGCAAAGGACTGATCCAGCTGCTGCGCACCGTGCCCGGCTTCCGCCTCGTCGCCGAAGCGGCCGACGGCAAGGCGGGCATTGCGCACATCCTGCATCTGCGCCCCGACCTGCTGCTGCTCGACCTGAACATGAAGGACATGTCCGGGCTCGAGGTGCTGAAGTTCGTTCGTCAGGCCGATCTGGACACGCGCGTCGTGATGGTCACCGTCTCGGATGCCGCCGAAGACCTCGTCGCGGCGCTGCGCGCCGGCGCGGACGGCTATCTCCTCAAGGACATGGAGCCGGAGCAGATGGTCGAGGCGCTGCAGGCCGCGGCAGCGGGACGGATCGTCGTGTCCGAAGCGCTGACCCACCTGATGGCGGCAGCGCTGCGCCGGGAAAAGCGTCCCGACAGCGTCACCGACGCAGGCCTCACCGAGCAGGAACAGCGCATCCTCGAGCGCATCGCGGCCGGCCTGTCGAACAAGCTGATCGCCCGCGAGCTGGGCATCGCCGAAGGCACCGTCAAGGTGCACGTCAAGCACGTGCTGCGCAAGCTCAACTTCCGTTCGCGCGTCGAGGCCGCGGTGTGGGCGGTCGCGAACCAGCGCGGCGAGCGCTGATCCTCGTTCGAACACCCCTCTCGAGGGCCGGCATCACGCATCGGTATCAGCCGATTGGCTGATCGACCGGTTCGCACGACCTGACCCCGCACAACTGGCCTCCGCCGCCTTTTTCAGCGTCTGCACGAAATTCCGTGGTCATTTGTCGGAAATTTGATTGACATCAAAGTCCGCACCCTGCCCGCGGATGTCCAATCCAATACCACAGCACAGGTAGGGGATTTTCCGAGTCATGTCCAACGCACGTCGTCGTTTCCTCACTGGCAGCTTGCGTTCCGTTCGCAACGACCTGCGCCCGCCCTGGGCCCTGGCCGGGGACGCGTTCGAAGACCGCTGCAATCGCTGCGGCGACTGCAGCGTCGCGTGCCCGAACGGCATCCTCGTCGCCGGCTCGGGCGGATTCCCGAAAATCGATTTCAGACACGGTGAATGCAGCTTCTGCGGCGAGTGCGCAGAGGCCTGCGAAGCGGGTGCGCTGCGCATGGACAGCATTTCGGCGTGGCAACTCGGGGCGACGATCGGCGCGCCGTGCCTCGCCGGGCACGGGGTCGAATGCCGGGTGTGCGGGGATGCGTGCAGCGTCGCGGCGATCCGCTTCCGCCCCCGACCGGGCAGCGTCGCGCAGCCGGACTTGGACGCGGAGCGCTGCACCGGCTGCGGCGCGTGCTATGCGCCGTGCCCGGTCAATGCGATCGGAATGGCGCGGAAAGCGGAGGTCGCGCGATGAGGATCGCAAGCCTGGTGGTACGTGCGCGGCCTGCCGACCTCGAAACGCTGAGCGCGTCATTGCACGAGATTCCCGGCGTCGAGTTGCATGGCGCGAGCGCCGAAGCCGGACGGCTCATCGTCACCGTCGAGGACGGCGAGGGCTACGCGATGGCCGACTCGCTGCTCGCCGTCAGCCTTGCGCGTCACGTGCTCGGCGTGACGCTGGCTTACGAATACACGGACGAAGGATTGCAACTCGATGGCGAACTTCCGGAACCGGTGCCCGGGCCGCAGCGTGCGGTCGGGCAGTCGGGGGCGGGCGGCGCTCAGGACAAGGAGGCTGTGAAATGACGATGGACAGACGCGAATTCATCAAGAGCAACGCGGTTGCGGCCGCGGCGGCGACCGCCGGCATCGGCATCCCGGTGGTTGCCGCCGCGCAGCCGGACGGCGCGAGCAGCACCAGGGTGCGCTGGGACAAGGCGGCGTGCCGTTTCTGCGGCGTCGGCTGTTCGGTGCTCGTCGGCGTGCAGAACGGCCGCGTCGTCGCGACGCAGGGGGACCCCGATGCGCCGGTCAATCGCGGCCTGAACTGCATCAAGGGCTACTTCCTGTCGAAGATCATGTACGGCAGCGACCGCCTGACGAAGCCGTTGTTGCGCATGACCAACGGCAAGTACGACAAGAACGGCGAGTTCACGCCGGTGTCGTGGAATCAGGCGTTCGACCTGATGGCCGAAAAGTGGAAGGCCGCGATGAAGGCGGGCGGCCCCGACGCGATCGCGATGTTCGGCTCGGGCCAATGGACGATCTGGGAAGGCTATGCCGCTGCCAAACTGCACAAGGCCGGTTGGCGCAGCAACAACCTCGACCCGAACGCGCGCCACTGCATGGCTTCCGCGGTCGCCGGCTTCATGCGCACCTTCGGCATCGACGAGCCGATGGGCTGCTACGACGACATCGAGAACGCCGATGCCTTCGTGCTGTGGGGCTCGAACATGGCCGAGATGCACCCGATCCTGTGGTCGCGCATCACCGACCGGCGGCTGTCGAAGGAAGGCAGCGAAGTGCACGTGCTGTCGACGTTCGAGCATCGCTCGTTCGAACTCGCCGACAACGGCATGATCTTCGTGCCGCAGACCGATCTGGCCATCCTCAACTACATCTGCCACTACATCATCCAGAACAAGAAAGTTAACACCGCGTTCGTCAAGGCGCATGTGAACTTCAAGAAGGGCGAACCCGACATCGGCTTCGGCCTGCGCCCGAACCATGCGCTCGAAGCGAAGGCGACGAACAACGGCTACCCCGGCGCCGACGGCAAGCCGAAAGGCAACAGCGGGGCGGCCGCCGACATCACGTTCGAGGAGTTTGCGAACTACGTCGCCGACTACACCCTCGAGAAAGTGGTGAAGCTCTCCGGCGTGCCGGCCGAGCGGCTCGAGCGGATGGCGAAGCTGTATGCCGACCCGGACCGGAAGGTGGTGTCGTTCTGGACGATGGGGTTCAACCAGCACACGCGCGGCACGTGGGTGAACAACATGATCTACAACGTGCATCTGCTGACCGGCAAGATCAGCGAGCCCGGCAACGGCCCGTTCTCGCTGACCGGCCAGCCGTCGGCGTGCGGCACTGCACGCGAAGTAGGCACGTTCGCGCACCGGCTGCCGGCCGACATGGTCGTGACGAACCCGATGCACCGCGCGATCACGGAGAAGATCTGGCAACTTCCGGACGGCACGCTGCCCGCCAAGATTGGCCTGCATGCGGTCGCCCAGAGCCGCGCGCTGAAGGACGGCAAAGTGAAGTGCTACTGGACCAGCACGACGAACAACATGCAGGCCGGGCCGAACATCAACGAAGAGATCTATCCCGGCTGGAGGAATCCCGAGACGTTCATCGTCGTCTCCGACGTCTATCCGACCGTCTCGGCGATGGCAGCGGACCTGATCCTGCCGTCGGCGATGTGGACCGAGAAGGAAGGCGCGTACGGCAATGCCGAGCGGCGCACGCAGTTCTGGCGCCAGCAGGTCGCGCCGCCGGGCGAGGCGAAATCCGACCTGTGGCAGTACATCGAGTTCTCGAAGCGCTTCAAGGTCGAGGAGGTGTGGCCTGCCGAGCTGATCGCGAAGAAGCCGGAGTACAAGGGCAGGACGCTGTTCGACATCCTTTTCAGGAACGGCGTCGTCGACAAGTTCACCCTCGCCGATGTCGACAAGGACAACGCGCACGCGATCCCCGGCTACATGAATGACGAGTCGAAGGAACTCGGCTTCTATCTGCAGAAAGGGCTGTTCGAGGAATACGCCGCGTTCGGCCGCGGCCACGGCCACGACTTGGCCGACTTCGCCACCTATCACAAGACGCGCGGCCTGCGCTGGCCGGTCGTCGAGGGGAAGGAAACCCTGTGGCGTTTCCGCGAAGGCTACGACCCGTACGTCAAGACCGGCGAGAGCGTGAAGTTCTACGGCCACAAGGACGGTCGCGCGGTGATCTTCGCGCTGCCGTACCAGGATCCGCCCGAGATGCCGGACAACGACTACGACCTGTGGCTGTGCACCGGCCGTGTGCTCGAGCACTGGCATACCGGCTCGATGACGCGGCGCGTCCCGGAACTGCACCGTTCGGTGCCCGAGGCGCAGGTGTTCATGCACCCGGAGGACGCGACGAAGCGCGGGCTGCAGCGCGGCATGACGGTGAAAGTCGCGTCGCGGCGCGGCGAAATCACCGCCCGGCTGGAGACGCGTGGCCGCAACAAGCCGCCGCAGGGACTGATTTTCGTGCCGTTCTTCGACGAAGGCCGGCTCGTCAACAAGCTGACGCTCGACGCGACCTGCCCGATCTCGAAAGAGACCGACTTCAAAAAGTGTGCGGTCAAGGTGGCCAAGGCCTGACGAGCGCCGTCCGGCACGAGGCGAACGAACGATCATGGGCGACTCAAAGCACCGGCGCGGCGGGCAGGCGGAAGCTCCGCGCCGCCGCTTCCTCAAGGAAGCGGCGGGGGCCGCGGGCGGAGCATGCCTGCTCGCGCTCGGCGTCGGCTTGTACGCGAAGCAGGCGAGTGCCCTGCCGGCGGCCGCGCTGCGCCCGCCCGGGGCGCTGGCCGAACGGGACTTTCTCGCCGCCTGCGTGCGCTGCGGCCGGTGCGTGCGGGACTGTCCGTACGACACGCTGAAGCTCGCCGAACTCGGCGACGCTGTCGCAACCGGCACGCCGTATTTCACTGCGCGCGCGATTGCCTGCGAGATGTGCGAGGACATCCCGTGCGTCGCGGCGTGTCCGAGCGGCGCGCTGGACCGCAGCCTGACCGACATCGGCAACGCGCGCATGGGGCTCGCCGTGCTGATCGACCACGAAACCTGTCTCAATTTTCTCGGCCTGCGCTGCGACGTCTGCTACCGGGTATGCCCGGTGATCGACAAGGCGATCACGCTCGAGCGCGTGCACAACCCGCGATCCGATCGTCATGCGCTGCTGCTGCCGACCGTCCATTCCGACGCGTGCACCGGCTGCGGCAAATGCGAGCAGTCCTGCGTGCTGCCCGGCGAGGCGGCGATCAAGGTGCTGCCGGTGAAGCTCGCGCGCGGTTCGGCCGCCGAGCACTATCGCAAGGGCTGGGAGGAAAAGGACGCGGCCGGCGGCTCGCTGATCGGCGAGCAGCTGGAAATGCCCGTGCGCGGGCTCGAGGACAAGGCCTACGGCGACAGGCGCGTCGCCCCTGCCCCGCAGCCGGAGTCGAGGCCATGACGGAGCCGGGACGATGAGCGGCAAGGCTGCTTTCGCTGCGGCATCCCCGCGCGGCGCGCCGGTGCGACCGGGGCGCGAGGCGATCGCGGGCAAAGGCTGGCTGCGTGCGCACGCCTGGCTGCTGCTGCGCCGCCTGTCGCAGTTCGGCATCCTCGCGCTGTTCCTCGCCGGCCCCTGGTTCGGTGTGTGGATCGTCAAGGGCAACCTGTCGTCGAGCCTGACGCTCGGGTTGTTGCCGCTGACCGACCCGTTCCTGCTCGCGCAGTCGTTCGCCGCCGGAGCGGTGCCGTATCGCGAGGCTGTGCTCGGTGGCGGCATCGTGCTGGCGCTCTACCTGCTGGTCGGCGGACGGACGTTCTGTGCGTGGGTGTGCCCCGTCAATCCGGTCACCGATGCGGCGGCGTGGCTGCGTCGCCGTCTGAACCTCAAGAGCGGCAGGGCGCCGGCCTCGAGCACCCGACACTGGCTGCTCGGCTTCGTGCTGCTGGCCGCTTTCGCGACCGGCAGCCTCGCCTGGGAGTGGGTGAACCCGGTGTCGATGCTGCACCGCGGCCTGATCTTCGGCTTCGGCCTCGGGTGGGGCATCGTCGGCGGGATTTTCCTCTACGACCTGCTGATCGCTTCGCGCGGCTGGTGCGGCCACCTCTGTCCGATGGGGGCGTTCTATGGCTTGGCGGGGCGCTTCGCGCTGCTGCGCGTGAGTGCCGCGAAGCGCCGGGCGTGCGACGACTGCATGGACTGCTTCGTCGTGTGTCCCGAGCCCCGCGTGATCCGCCCGGCGCTGAAGGCCGCCGGCCAGGACCACCCGGTCATCCTCGACCGCGATTGCACCAACTGCGGCCGCTGCATCGACGTATGCGGCAGGAACGTATTCCGAGTTACGACCCGATTTGATAGGAGCGAGTCATGAAAAGACAGACCCGTAAGCTCGCGATGACTCTCGTCGTCGCGCTGAGCCTCGGCAGTTTCGGCAACATGGCGGCGTTCGGCCAGGGCGTCCAGTCGCTGCGGGGCGGCGGCATTGTCGGCAATGACCCCGCTCCGGCGAGTTTCCGCGTCGCCCCCGACGGCCCGCCGATCCCGCGCGACTACGTGCAGCAGCCGCCGCTGATCCCGCACAAGATCGAGGGCTACGAAGTCACGAAGAACTTCAACAAGTGCATGGACTGCCATTCCTGGAGCCGCTACCAGGAGTTCAAGGCGACGAAAGTGAGCCTGACGCATTTCAAGGATCGCGACGGCGGCGAACTCTCGAACATCTCGCCGCGGCGCTATTTCTGCATGCAGTGCCACATTCCCCAGACCGACGCGAAGCCGCTGATCGACAACACTTTCAGGCGAGCCGAAGGCCTGCGCTGATCCTCCGCGCCGAACGCACAGGGAACCGACATGACTCAGGACAACAACAAGGATCGCGGCCGCTTCTGGGTCCGCCTGCGGCGCATCGCGCTCGGCGGACTGGGGCTCGCCTTCGTCGCCGGCATCGTCTTCTGGGGCGGCTTCAACACCGTGATGGAGATGACCAACCAGGAATCCTTCTGCACCTCGTGTCACGAGATGAAGGAGAACGTATTCGAGGAGTACCGCAATACGATCCATTACCAGAACCGCACCGGAGTGCGCGCGACCTGCCCGGACTGTCACGTGCCCAGGGAATGGGGGCCGAAGATCGTCCGCAAGATCCAGGCATCGAACGAAGTGTGGCACCACCTGTTCGGCAGCATCGACACGCCGGAGAAGTTCGACGCCAAGCGCATGCAGCTGGCGCAGAACGAATGGCAACGCATGAAAGCCAACGACTCGCGCGAATGCCGCAACTGCCACAACTTCGAGTATTTCGACTATTCGGTGCAGGGGCGACGCTCGAATGCGGCGCACCAGGCGGGGCTCGCCGACGGCAAGACGTGCATCGACTGCCACAAGGGCATTGCCCATTCGCTGCCGCCGATCGAGCAGGAAATCGGCGCCGGACGCGAGGCGGTCGCGCCCGACGTGTTCCATCCGCCGGCCGCGACGAAACCGCAGTGAGCGAGTTCCGGTGATCCTGAAGCGCGGTTTCGCTTCCCGGGGCGAAACCGCGCTGTTCGACCTTCAAGCAGCCTCCCGGAGCGCTCCGCTCTGTGGTTAAATCCACGCCCATGCTTTATGCCGCCGATCTCGCCTGTCTGAAGGGTGACCGCCTGTTGTTCCGTGGCCTCTCCCTGCACGTGGCGCCCGGCGCCATGCTGCGGATCGCCGGTCCGAACGGCTTCGGCAAAACCAGCCTGCTGCGCATCCTGTGCGGGCTCGCGCATCCCGAAGCGGGCGAGATCCGCTGGAATGGCCGGCCGATCGCCGGCGACCGCGAATCTTTTCATCGCACGCTGCTCTATCTCGGCCACGCGCCGGCGCTGAACGATCTGCTCACGCCGCTCGAAAACCTGCGCTTCGCATGTGCCGCGGCAGGCGACGACGTCGACGAGGATGCTTGTGTCGACGCGCTCGTGCGCATCGGCCTCGCCGACCAGCTCGATCTGCCGGCGCGCGTGCTGTCGCAGGGCCAGCGCCGGCGTGTCGGGCTGGCGCGGCTTTTTCTCGGCATCCGCCGCAGCCTGTGGGTGCTCGACGAACCGTTCACCGCGCTCGACGCCGCAGCGGTCGCCGATCTCGCGACGACGCTGTCGGACCACTGCGCCGCGGGCGGCGTCGTGATCCTGACGACACACCAGGACGCCCCTTTTGCCGTGCCGCCGACGGTGCTCGATCTCTCCGAGGTGGCCGCTTGAGCCGTACGCTCGGTCCGTTTGCCGCAGTGCTGCACCGCGATCTGCTGCTCGCATGGCGAGGCCGGGCCGACGTGCTGGTCACGCTCGCGTTCTTCGTCGTCGTGGTGTGCCTGTTTCCATTCGGCGTCGGCGCCGAAACGAACCAGCTGCGTTCGATCGCGCCCGGCGTGCTGTGGGTCGCGGCGCTGCTCGCGACGCTGCTGTCGCTGCACCGCCTGTTCGCGCAGGATCACGCCGACGGCACGCTCGAGCAACTGCTGCTGTCGCCGGAGCCGACCGTGCTGTGGGTCGTCGCCAAGATCGTCGCGCACTGGATCGCCACCGGCCTGCCGCTCGTGCTCGTCGCGCCTGCGCTGGCGCTGCTGTTTGACGTGGAGCAAGGAGCGCTCGGAGTCCTCGTCCTATCGTTGGCGCTCGGCACCCCGATCCTGGCCCTGCTCGGCGCGGTGGGCGCGGCCTTGACGCTCGGGCTGCGCGGCGGCGGCATGCTGCTCGCGCTGCTGGTCCTGCCGCTGTTCGTTCCGGTGCTCATTTTCGGCGCCGGCGCGGTGGATTCCCACCTTTCCGGCACCGGCGCGGACGCGCATATCCTGCTGCTCGGTGGCGGGCTGCTCGGGGCACTGGCGCTGGCGCCGGTCGCGTGCGCGGCGGCGCTCAGAATCGCAGTCGAATGATGAAAGAGATGAAAAGACCTGAACGCGGCAAGAGCCTGTTTCGCTTCGCGGCACCCCAGCTGTTCTACCCGCTCGCGGGCGCGCTCGCGCCGTGGTTCGCCGGCGCCGCCGCGGTGCTCACGATCCTCGGGCTGTGGCTCGCGTTCTTCGTCGCGCCGACCGATGCGCAGCAGGGCGAGGTGTATCGCGTGATCTTCATCCACGTCCCGGCGGCGTGGATGTCGATGTTCGTGTATCTGATCATGGCGTTCTGGTCGGCGGTCGGCCTGGTCATGAACACCCGCCTGTCGTTCATGATGGCCCGCGCGCTGGCCCCCACCGGGGCAATGTTCTGTGTCGTCGCGCTCGTGACCGGCGCGCTGTGGGGCAAGCCGACGTGGGGCGCATACTGGGTGTGGGATGCGCGGCTGACGTCGCAGCTGCTGCTGCTGTTCCTGTACTTCGGCTTCATGGCGCTGACCGAAGCGATCGAGGATCCGCGCCGCGCCGACAAGGCCGGCGCGATCATCGCGCTGGTCGGCGCCGTCAATGTGCCGATCATCTATTTCTCGGTGAAGTGGTGGAACACGCTGCACCAGGGGGCGTCGGTGAGCCTGACGAAAGCACCTTCGATGGCCGCGACGATGCTTGCGGGCATGCTCGTCATGGCGCTGGCGTCCTGGGCCTACACGATCGCCGTGACCCTGTGGCGCGTGCGCCCGCTGATTCTCGAGCGTGAACGCCACGCCGAATGGGTCGCGGCCGAACTCGATGCGCTGGAGGGCAGGATCTGATGCAGTGGGAATCATGGGGCGCGTTCTGGCAGATGGGAGGCGCCGCCCCGTTCGTGTGGGGCAGCTACGGCATCACCGCGCTGCTGGTGGCCGGGGAACTGATCATGGTGATGCGCCGTCGTAAGGACGCCCTGCGGCGTCTGCTGAGGCTGCGCCGCGCGAGGGCGGGCGGCGGCAGCGGGCGACGGGCTTTTGAGGAGATCGTTGAATGAAACCCCGTAGCAAACGTCTGCTGCTCGTGGCCGGCGCTGTCGCGTTGCTGGTCGGTGCGGTGGCGCTGGTGCTGAACGCGTTCCAGCAGAACCTCGTATTCTTCCACACACCGACTGAAGTCGCCGAAGGCAAGGCGCCCGTCGGTCGGGCATTTCGCATCGGCGGCATGGTCGAAAGCGGCTCGATCCGCCGTGCCGCCGATGGAGTGACCGTGCAATTTGCGATCACCGACACGGCGAAAGTGATCCCGGTCTCGTACAAAGGCTCCCTGCCGGACCTCTTCAGCGAAGGGAAAGGCGCCGTGGTGCAGGGCACGCTCGGTCCCGACGGCCAGTTCCAGGCGTCCGAAGTGCTCGCCAAGCACGACGAAAACTACATGCCGCCCGAGGCGCAGCACGCCGTCGACCAGGCCAAGAAAGCGGCACAGACGGTGGCGAAATGATTCCCGAACTCGGCCATTTCTCGCTGATCCTCGCGCTGGTGCTCGCGCTCGTCCAGGCAGTCGTCCCGATGGTCGGCGCCAACCGCAACCGCATCGCGCTGATGGCGGTCGGGCGGCCGGCGGCGCAGGGGCAGTTCCTTGCCATCGCGTTCGCATTCGGCTGCCTGACCTGGGCGTTCGTCACGAGCGACTTCTCGCTGCAGCTGGCGGCCGTCAATTCGCATACCGATACTCCGCTGATCTACAAGATCACCGGGGTGTGGGGCAACCACGAGGGATCGCTGCTGCTGTGGGCGCTGTCGCTGTCGCTGTGGACGGTCGCGGTGACGGTGTTCAGCCGCAACCTGCCCGACGCGTTCATGGCGCGCGTCCTCGGCGTGCTCGGCTGGATCAGCGCGGGTTTCCTGTCATTCACGCTGGTCACGTCCAACCCTTTCGACCGCCTGCTGCCGGCGGTCGCGCAGGGACGCGACCTCAATCCGCTGCTCCAGGACGCGGGCATGATCATCCACCCGCCGCTGCTGTACATGGGCTACGTCGGCTTTTCGGTCGCGTTCGCGTTCGCGATCGCCGCGCTGCTCAGCGGCCGCATGGATGCCGCGTGGGCGCGCTGGTCGCGGCCATGGACGACGGTCGCGTGGGTGTTCCTCACTGCCGGCATCGCGGTCGGGTCGGGCTGGGCCTACTATGAGCTCGGCTGGGGCGGCTGGTGGTTCTGGGACCCGGTCGAAAACGCGTCCTTCATGCCGTGGCTGCTCGGGACCGCGCTGATCCATTCGCTCGCGGTCACGGAGAAACGGGGTGCGTTCCGCAGCTGGACGATTCTGCTCGCGATCAGTGCGTTCTCGCTGTCGCTGCTCGGCACTTTCCTGGTCCGCTCGGGCGTCATCACCTCGGTGCACGCGTTTGCGACCGACCCGCGGCGCGGCCTGTTCATCCTCGCGCTGCTGGTCGTCGTGATCGGCGTTTCGCTGACGCTGTTCGCATGGCGCGCGCCCAAGCTCGCCGGCGGCGGCAGCTTCGGCCTCGTGTCGCGCGACTCGACGCTGCTCGGCAACAACGTCCTGCTCGCGGTGGCGACGGGTTCGGTGCTGCTCGGCACGCTCTACCCGCTGTTCCTCGACGCGTTGAACCTCGGCAAGATCTCGGTCGGGCCGCCGTACTTCGAAGCGGTGTTCGTGCCGCTGATGACGCCGGTCGTCGTGCTGATGGTGCTCGGACCGTTCGTCCGCTGGAAAGGGGACGGCGTCGGGCGCGTGCTGCGGCCGCTGCTGCCGGTGATGGTGGCGAGCATCGCGATCGGGCTCGGCGTCGCGTTCGCGGTCGGGCACGTCACGGTGCGCACCGTGCTCGGCCTCGTGCTGGCGGCATGGGTGCTGCTCGGCAGCGCCCGGCTGCTGGCGAGCCGCTTCGCGGAGCGTCGCGGCGCGAGTGCTGCGGCAGTGCTGCTGGGCATTCCGGCAGCGTGGTGGGGAATGTGGCTCGCCCACGCCGGCATCGGCATCTTCATCATCGGCGCGACGATGGCGGGCAGTCTCCACGAGCGCCTCGACGTCAGGATGCAGCCCGGCCAGACCGCACAACTCGCCGGCTACACGTTCACGTTCCGCGGTGTCGCCGACGCACCGGGGCCGAACTACGACGCCGCGCGGGCGACGATCGACGTGACGCGCAGCGGCGTTCCGGTCGCGACGCTGCACCCCGAGAAGCGCTTCTACGTCGCGCAGCAGATGCCGATGACCGAGGCGTCGATCGACATCGGCCCGTTCCGCGACGTGTACGTCAACCTCGGTGACCGCCTCGACGACGGCAGCTGGGTCGTCGGCGTGTTCTACAAACCCTTCATCAGTTGGGTATGGCTCGGCTGCGTGCTGATGGCGGTCGGGGGCGTTTTCGCGGCCGCGGATCGTCGCTACCGCCGCCTCGCCGAGCGTGAAGCTCCTGCCGGCGCGGCGCGCCGGACGACATGAGTAATCGACCATGAAAGCGAAGTTTCTCGTCCCCCTCGCGCTGTTCCTCGTGCTGGCAGGCTTCCTCGGCTACGGGCTGCAGCTCAATCCGCGCGAAGTGCCGTCGCCGCTCGTCGACAAACCGGCGCCGGAGTTCCGCCTCGCGACGCTGGCTGCTCCTGACACCGCGCTTGGCGCCGCCGACATGCGCGGCGAGGTGTGGCTGCTGAACGTCTGGGCGTCGTGGTGCGTGTCCTGCCGCGAGGAGCATCCGGTGCTGATGGAACTCGCGCGCGACAAGGTCGTGCCGCTCGTCGGCCTCAACTACAAGGACACGCGCCCCGAAGCGATCGCCTGGCTCGAAGCGCACGGCGACCCCTACACGGCGTCCGTAGTCGATGCCGACGGGCGCGTCGGCATCGACTACGGCGTGTATGGCGTGCCCGAGACTTTCCTCATCGACCGGCAGGGCGTGATCCGCTACAAGCATATCGGGCCGGTCACCCCGGAGGCGGTGCGCGACGTGCTGCTGCCGAAGATCGCGGAGCTGTCGCGTGCGAGCTAGGTCTTTCCGGCATCTGCTGCCGTCCGCCGTGTCGACGCTGTTGTTCACGCTGATCTTCGCCGTTGCCGCGCCGCAGGCGTTCGCCGCCGACGAAGCCACGCCGCTCGCGACCGACCCGCAGCTCGAAGAGCGTGTCATGGACCTGTCGCACAAGCTGCGCTGCCTGGTGTGCCAGAACCAGTCGATCGCCGAGTCGAACGCGCCGCTCGCGCTGGACCTGCGCAACCAGGTCCGCGAGCAACTGGCGGCCGGCAAGAGCGAAGAGGCAGTGGTCGATTATCTCGTCGCCCGCTACGGCGATTTCGTGTTGTACCTTCCGCCGTTCAAGGGCACGACGCTGCTGCTGTGGCTGGGGCCGGCGCTGCTGCTCGTCGCCGGTGCGGGTTGGCTGGGATGGCGTCTGCGCCGCCGCGCCGAGGAGCTCCGCAGCGCGCCGCACCTGACGCGTGACGAGCGTGCCCGCGCCCGCGCCCTGCTCGACGGCACGTCCCCTGGCACGCCCCCTTCCTCCGAGGAGCCCCGTTCGTGATTCCCTTCCTGATTCTGGCCACCGTGCTGGTGGCCGGTGCGTTGCTGCTTGTCGTTCCGCCGCTGCTCGGGGGCGGGAGCCGCGCGCGCGAACAGGCGCACCGGCAGCGCCAGGCCGAAACCGTGCTCGTCGTGCTGCGCGAGCAACTGGCAGAGCTCGAGGCCGAACATGCGGCCGGCCATATTGCCGAGGCCGACTATCAACGCTCGCGCGAAGAGCTCGAACAGCGCGCGCTCGAAGAGGGGCGCGCGGCTGAAGGCGGCACCGATCTCCGCCCGGCACGCAAATGGGCAGTCGCGGTGGTGGTCGCGCTGCCAGCGCTCGCGGTGCTGTTCTACCTCGCGCTCGGCGAACCGCGCGGGCTCGATCCGGCGCAGATCGCCGCGCAGCAGGAACACCAGATCACGCCGGAGCAGATGTCGGCGCTCGTCGCTCAGCTCGCGCAGCGCCTCGAACGCGAGCCGGACGATGTCGAAGGGTGGATGATGCTCGGGCGCTCCTACTCGATGACGAACGATCTCGACGGGGCTGCGGCGACCTGGCGCAAGCTCGGCGCGAACATCCCGGACCAGGCGGACATCCTCGCCGACTGGGCCGACCTGCTCGCCGGTGCGGCAGGGGGCAGGTTCGACGGCGAACCGGACCGCCTGATCCGCCGCGCGCTCGAACTCGAGCCGGCTCACCTCAAGGCGCGCGCGCTCGCCGGCACGGCGGCGTTCCAGCGCGAGGACTTCGCCGCCGCATCCGCTCACTGGGAACGCATCCTCGCGAACATGGACCCCAGCGAAGGCGTTTACGCGGCAGTCGTCGCAAGCATCAACGAGGCACGCGCGAAGGGGGGCATGCCGTTGCTGGAAGCGGCAGGCCCGGGTGCGGCGCGGACGGGCGACAGTGCCGGGAAGAGAGCCGCCGAGGGGGCCGCGCAGGGGGCTGAAGAGGCGCTCAAGATCAGCGGCCGGATCAGCATCTCGGCCGAGCTTGCCGCGCAGGTCGAAGCGGACGACACCGTGTTCGTCTTCGCCCGCCCGGTGGAAGGCGGGATGCCGGTGGCGGCGCTGCGCCTGCGCGCGGGCGACCTGCCCGCGTCATTCAGCTTTGAAAACGCACCGCGCATGTCGAAGGAACCGCTCCCGGCGCAATTGAGCATCGGGGCGAGATTGTCGAAGCACGGGGAAGCGACCGCCCAGGCAGGCGATCTCGAAGGGCGGCCGGTCAACGTCGCGCCGGATGCGGCGAATGTGGAAATCGTCATCGACCGGGTCCGTTAGTCCGTTCCAGAAAAGTCATTCCAATGAATCCGTTCGGCCTGAGCTTGTCGAACGCCAGTTGCGGCAAGGCAATTGCGGTTCGACAGGCTCACCGCGAACGGTAACTGGTTTGCTGGAACGGTACTACTAGCGCCGTCGTCCGCAAGAGGCGGGCGAGCGACGCTCGGGCGGACGGCGCCGTTTCCGGGAGGACGTCATTGCGGGCGCGTGCCCGCGAGCCGGGCGCGACGGAGTACACGTGGCACTCCGCGCGTCCGCTGCAATGGGACGAACTCAGGGACGAGCTCAGGTCCCGGCGCAGCCGCAGCCACCGCCGCCACCGCCACATCCGCCGGCGCTGCGCGGAGCCGGTTCGACCGGTGCGGGCTCCTGCGCGTTCAGCTGGACGGTGAAATCGATGACGATGTTGCCCGGTTCGCGGGCGACGTAATTGATCTTGATCTGCGAGCCATAACGCTGCTGGATCTGGCCGAGCAGGGGCAGCGGGTCATGGTCGTTCACGAAACGCATCGTTTCCCCTTCTTCGAGGGACTCGAGGGCGCCGAAAATGGCCGCATGGCGAAAACGCTTGGCGACGCCGCGGGCGTCGAACGGAAATACGGAACGGTCGATGATCGGCAGTTCATTCATGGAAGCATCCTCCGGGGGTGGGGGTGGGTGCGGCAAGTGTCCGCTGGGTGGAAATGCTAGGGAGCCGCAAGCGCTGTCGCCTTGAGCAAGAACAAGAATCGCGTGGCGGCGCGACGACGTCAACGAGTGTTTGCCGGCGGAACCTCTTCCCCCTCGATGAGCAGTTCGAAGCGCTCGTCGATCAGGCGCGGATCATCGAAATGACGGCGCCCGACGAACGCGGTCGCGTGGCGCCCCCACTGGCGCATCGCGCCCGGGTTGACGATTCCCATCGGCCAGAAGAGGAAGCGCTCGGCGCGTTCGGTGCCGGCGACGAAGCCGTCAGGACCGAACAGGCTGCGGCTTTCGCCGTGCGGCAGCGGCAGGCGGCGCAGGACGTCGTCCGCGTGCAGCGCATAACGGAAGGGCGGTGCTGACACCGTAGAGGGCTCCGTGTGCACGCGCTGCAGATAATGCGTGTGCGGCGCGATGCGCAGCACGACGCGCTGCGGCTCGGCCTGGCGCGGCAGCGCCTGCGGCACGAACCGCCACTCGTCGAGCGAGGCTGGAGCGGTACGCGGTCGCGCTCGCGGCGTCGGGAAGAAAAAATGGTAGCAGCCGCAGGGGTGGATGCTGTCGAACAGCAGCGGTTCGCCGTCGGGCGCAAGGGTCACGCGCCACACGACGCCGTCGAGATGTCCGGCGAGCAGGTCGAGCGCGCCGCCCGAGGGCCGCGCCGGGAACCAGGCCGTGTAGACGAGCTGCAGCAGCACGTGCTCGCCGATGCGCGTGTGCGCCGCGCGGTAGAAAACGGCCGCTTGCGACGGATCGATCCTTGCCGGGCCTCGCGGCGGCCACGCCGGCGTGCCGATCAGGTCGTCGTCGCCTGCGACATCGACTTCGAGCACCGGCGCATGAGCGAGCGCGAGAACGCGCAGGGCTTCGCCCTCGACGTACGGCACGCCGAGCGGATTCGCCGCTGCCTGGCGGATCCGTTGCGCCTGTTCGCGTCGCGACGGCCGTGTTTCGTCGGGCGGGGCGAAGCGCTGCAGCCGACCGTGAACGGGCAACGCGGCAAGCGGCAGCGCGAAGACTTGCGCAGTCTCGCGCTCGAACATGCGGACGCCGGCGGCGAACGGGATCCGCGTCAGCGGGTAGAGGCCGGCAATGCGCCGTACGGTGCTGTAGTCGTCCGGCACCACTGCGGCGCCGCGCAGCGCGGCGAGCCGGGTGGGGTCGGCGAGGTCCGCTGCGAGCAGTTCGTCACGACACTGCGCGAGCGCCGTGGCGAGGTCGGCGTGCGGCGGTGCCATTGCACCGGCGAGCGCGTCGCGGGCCGCGGGCGGCAGGTTCGCGATTTCGGTGTCACGCGCCGCGGCGTCGAGGCGTGCGAGTCGTCCGGCCCAGAACCGGACCGCGGCGTCGCCGCTCGCTTCGGTGCGGAAGCTCGCGAGCAGGCGATCGACTCTCAGGTGCCGAAAGCCGCGGATGCGGGCTGCAGACGCGTCGCCGACCCTTTCGCGCGCGACGACGTCATCGACGCGGGCGAAGAGGGCTTCGCAACGCGCGTGCAGGTCGGCGCGCGGGGCTGCGTGAAACGGCAGGCCGGTGCACGCGGCAAGCAGCGCGCCTGCCGCCGCGATCAGCGCGGCGAGCGTTCGTCGCGTGCCAGTCGCCATGCAGCCCCCTTGCCGGTCGTGCGCTCAGCCGGAATATTCGAAACGTACCCGCTTGACGTTGCACAGCAGTTCGTACGAAATCGTCTTCGCGGCCTGGGCGATGCGGTTCACCGGGATGTTCGCGCCCCACAGCTCGACGCGGCTGCCGAGGGCAGCGTCGGGGAGATCGGTGAGGTCGATCGTCAGCAGATCCATCGACACGCGTCCGATGAGGCGCGTGCGCACGCCGTCGACGGCGACCGGCGTGCCGTTCGGCACGCTGCCCGGATAGCCGTCGGCGTAGCCGAGCGCGACGAGGCCGACGCGGGTTGCGCGCTCCGCATGGAAGCGCCCGCCGTAGCCGAGCGGCGCACCTGCCGGTATCTCGCGCACCGCGATCACCGCACTGTCGAGCGTCATCACCGGGCGCAGGCCGTTCGGCTCGTCGGGCATCGGATCGGCGCCGTACAACAGGATGCCCGGGCGCGCCCAGTCCCGGTGCGCCGCAGGCCAGCCGAGGATCGCGCCGGAGTTCGCGAGGCTGCGCGGACCGGGCAGCTCGCGCGTCGCGGTGTCAAATGCCGCGAGCTGTTCGGTCGTCGCGACGACTTGTGGTTCGTCGGCGCGCGCGAAGTGCGTCATCAGCGTGATGCCGGCGACCTTGCCGCTGTCCTTGAGGCGCTGCCACGCCGGGCGCAGCTCGTGCGACAGGAAGCCGGCGCGGTTCATGCCGCTGTTCATCTTGAGCCAGACCTCGAGCGGCAGCGCCGGCCGTGCATGGTCGATGATGCGCAGCTGCTCGGCATGGTGGACGACGATCCACAGGTCGTGGCGGACCACTTCGTCGAGCTCGGCGGCGGCGAACACGCCTTCGAGCAGCAGGATCGGCTGGTCGATGCCGGCGGCGCGCAGTTCGAGTGCCTCTTCGAGGAACGCGACCGCGAAACCGTCGGCCTCGGCAGCGAGCGCCCGCGCGCACTGCACCGCGCCGTGGCCGTACGCGTTCGCCTTGACGACGGCCAGCGCGCGGCCCCCGTGCCGGCTCCGGGCGAGATGGTAGTTGTGGCGCAGGGCGTCGAGATCGATCAGCGCGCGGGCGGGTCTCATGCAGTAAAGGCGCGGAGCCTGGTAGGCGACAAGACGCTACTTTGCCACAGCGGTGCCGCGTTCGTCGCTGCGCTGCGGGGTGACAGACGCGAGCTTTTCGTCATGCCGATGGCGGCCTCCCAACCGGCACCCGGGCTGTCGGTTCGGCCGTCGGTTCCGTGGTCGCTGCAACATTACGGTAATATTGCGCACCTTCCGGACCCTGCCTGCGGCCGGAAGCCGGCCTCCGGAGGGCCTGGTCATGCGTCTGCACCCACTCTTGAAGCCCCTCGCCTACCTTGCAGGCTGTCTCCTCTACGCCGTCCCCGACTGGCTGACCGACGAGTTCGGCTCGGTCAGCATCGACCAGGTTCTCTATCACCTGAATCTCGGCACCGAGGGGCTTCTGTCGAGCGACCCGGAACTGCTCGTGCGCTTCCTGTGGCGCGGCGTTGCGCTGCCGGTCGCCCTCGCGCTCGTGCTGTGGGCCCTCGACACGTACGTCCGCCACCTCCGCTCCCATCCCGAAGCCGTGCCGATGCGGGTGATCGGCCCGGTCATCGGCCCGGTGATCGGCGCGGTCCGCAGAGGGGGCGCGCACGTCGGCGAACTGCTGAGGAGGACGTTCCGGCGTGCGCTGCCGCACGCCCTGCCGCTGGTCGTGTTCGGCGCCGGGGCGGCGTTCTTCATCGACAGTTTCTCGCTCGCGAGCTACGTCCGCACCTATTTCGGCGAGGATTATTTTTCCGGATCGTATGTCGATCCGCGCCACGTCACCTTGCGCAAGGAGAAGCCGAAAAGCCTGGTTTTGATCTACGTCGAAAGCCTCGAGAACACCTATTCGGATCCGGCGCTGTTCGGGCGCGACCTGCTCCATCGCCTCAACGCCTACAAATCGCGGGCGATCACGTTCGACGACTATCGCCAGATGCCCGGCGCCCATTTCACGATCGCGGGAATCGTCGCGACGCAATGCGGGTTGCCGCTGAAGTCGGTGGCGCTGTTCGGCGGCAACACGCAGGGCGAGCAGATCGACCGCTTTCTGCCACGGGCACACTGCCTCGGCGACATCCTCGCCGGAGCGGGCTACACGAACGTGTTCCTGAACGGCTCGAGCCTCGTGTTCGGCGGGGTCGGCAACTTCTTCCGCGACCACCATTACGCGAAAGTGCTTGGCCGCGAAGAGTGGGTCGGTCTCGGCGAAAAACCCGAGACGATGAGCGGCTGGGGGTTGCACGACGACGACCTGTTCCGCCGCGCGCGCGAGGAACTCGGCGTCCTGATGAAAGCGAAACGGCCGTTCAACCTGACGGTGCTGACGATCGACACCCACCACCCCTACGGGCATCTGTCGTCGCGCTGCGCGCGCGAAGGGCGCAGCGATTTCGACGGCATCGTCGAATGCACGGCCGGGCAGGTCGCCGACTTCATCGAGCATATCGCCGCGAAAGGCTGGATGGATCGTGTCGCGATCGTCGTGCAGGGCGACCATCTCGCGATGGGCAACACGTCGTACGACAAGCTGGTTCGCAACCCGCACCGCACGATCTTCAACCTGCTGATCGGCGGCGACCGGAAGCTCGTGAAGAATACCGACGAGGTCACGCATTTCGACATGCTGCCGACGATGCTCGACTTCGTCGGGCTGCGAGTCGAAGGGCAGCGCGCCGGGCTCGGCTACTCGGCGATCGGCCCGCTCACGGTGCCCCGCCCGGCCGACCGTCTCGCGCGCATGGAAGAGCAGTTGATGAACTACAGCGCGGCCTACCGCGAACTGTGGGAACTCCCTCCGGCGCCCGACGGCGCTCCGGCGCAGCTTGTGGCCCCCGAACATGCGCCGACGTCGCCGCTGACCGACCCGCACCGGATCGCGCGCGTCCGCTGATTGCGCAGGGGGTGATGCCGGCGCCCCGCCATGCCCGCCTCCCGCTGCCGAGTCGATACTCGCTTTACACGTTTAAAAGCAAGTTTTCGAGACACGTAAGCCGAGTGTAAGTCTCCGGGACTACTTTTCGCCTGTCCGGACGAAACTCCGGCCTGACTACCAGTGGAGAGCGACATGCAAAACGACATGGTGGCAAGAGTCATTGCCAATCCAAAGTACCAGCGCCTCGTGAAGTTGCGCACGTCATACGGCTGGCTGCTGACGGCGATCATGATGGTCGTCTACTACGGCTACATCGCGGTCATCGCGTTCAACAAGGAGCTGTTCGCGCAGCGGCTCGGCGAAGGCGTCATGACCGTGGGCATTCCGGTGGGGTTCGGCGTGATCGTGTTCACGATCGTCATCACCGGCATTTACGTGCGGCGCGCGAACTCCGAGTTCGACAAGCTGACGCAGGAAATCATCCAGGAGAGCGCCAAATGAGCGGCCGTTTCACGCATCTCGGCGCGGGACTCGTCCTCGCGCTGCTGTCTGCCGCAGCGCTCGCCGCAGGCGGAGACCTCGGCCAGGCAGAGAAGCAGGCGACCAACTGGACCGCGATCGCGATGTTCGGCGGCTTCGTCGTCCTCACGCTCTTCATCACCAAGTGGGCGGCGGCGAAGACCAAGTCGGCAGCGGACTTCTACACTGCGGGCGGGGGCATCACCGGCTTCCAGAACGGCCTGGCGATCGCCGGCGACTACATGTCGGCGGCGTCGTTCCTCGGGATCTCGGCGGCAGTCATGGCGAACGGCTACGACGGACTGATCTACTCGATCGGCTTTCTCGTCGGCTGGCCGGTGATCACTTTCCTGATGGCCGAGCGCCTGCGCAACCTCGGCAAATTCACGTTCGCTGACGTTGCCGCGTACCGCTTCAAGCAGACGCCGATCCGCGCGTTCGCCGCGTCGGGGACGCTGGTCGTCGTCGCGTTCTACCTGATCGCGCAGATGGTCGGCGCCGGCCAGCTGATCAAGCTCTTGTTCGGCCTCGAGTACTGGATGGCGGTCGTCATCGTCGGTGCGCTGATGATGGTGTATGTGCTGTTCGGCGGCATGACGGCGACGACGTGGGTGCAGATCATCAAGGCGGTCCTGCTGCTCGCCGGTGCGTCGTTCATGGCTTTCATGGTGCTGCTGGCGTACGACTTCTCGCCGGAAGCGCTGTTCGCCGCTTCGACGCAGGTCAAGGAGCAGATCGCGCTATCGGCCGGCAAGACTCCCGAGGAGGCGAGCATCATCGGCCAGGCGATCATGGGGCCCGGTTCGTTCATCAAGGACCCGATCTCGGCGATCTCGTTCGGCATGGCGCTGATGTTCGGTACCGCCGGCCTGCCGCACATCCTGATGCGCTTCTTCACCGTGCCGGATGCCAAGCAGGCGCGCAAGTCGGTGTTCTGGGCGACGACTTGGATCGGCTACTTCTACGTGCTGACCTTCATCATCGGCTTCGGCGCGATCGTGCTGGTGTCGACGAACCCGAGCTTCCTCGATCCGAACGGCGTCTTGCTCGGCGGCGGCAACATGGCGGCTATCCACCTCGCCAATGCGGTCGGCGGCAACGTCTTCCTCGGCTTCATCTCGGCGGTCGCGTTCGCGACGATCCTCGCGGTGGTCGCCGGCCTGACGCTGTCGGGCGCTTCGGCCGTGTCGCACGACCTGTACGCGACGGTGTTCAAGAAAGGCAACGCGGACTCTGCATCGGAACTGCGTGTGTCGCGGATGACGACCGTCGCGCTCGGCATCATCGCCGTCGTGCTCGGCATCGCGTTCGAGAAGCAGAACATCGCGTTCATGGTGTCGCTGGCCTTCGCGATCGCGGCATCGGCCAACTTCCCGGTGCTGTTCATGTCGGTGCTGTGGAAGGACTGCACGACGCGCGGTGCGACGATCGGCGGTTTCCTCGGCCTCATCACCGCGGTCGGCCTGACGGTCGTGTCGCCGTCGGTGTGGGAAGCGACGCTCGGCAATCCGAAAGGCTCGGCGCTGTTCCCCTACACGTCGCCGGCGCTGTTCTCGATGGCTGCGGGCTTCATCGGCATCTGGCTGTTCTCGATCCTCGACAACAGTGCGCGCGCGAAGGAAGACCGCGCAGGTTACCTCGCGCAGAAAGTGCGCTCCGAGACGGGTATCGGCGCTGCCGGCGCCTCGGGCCACTGAGCCCGATCCACGACTGCCGCCCGTCACCGTGACGGGTGGTGGTGAAGGGCAAAACGGCGACGACCTTCCGGTCGTCGCCGTTTTGCTTTTGCATTCCGCGTCGGCGCAGCGCCTCTTCAAACGTTCCCGCGTTCGCCCGCCGCATGCACGGCGACCCACAACGCGTCAGGGCCGGTCGAAGCGACGCGGTGACGACAACGTGCCGGAATCGTCACCCAGTCGCCGGCGCGCATCACGAGCTGCCGGCCATCGGCGAACTCGAGCACCGCCTCGCCGCGCACCAGCATCACCCACTCGTCGTCGGGCTGGTCGTACCAGAAGCTTTCCGCGCTCGCCGCCGCGTTCGACGCGATGCGCTCGATGCGTACCCGCGCATTGGCGAACAGCGGGTCGAAAATCTCGGTGCCGCGTGCGGGCGGCGCCAAGTCGAACAGGTTGCCGTGGTCGGGCATGGTCCGTCACTTGCCCCGCTTCAGGTCGACGAGCGGCACGATGCCCGGCGGCAGATCGAATTTCGGGCGGTTCGCTTCGGGCTCGGTCAGCGGCACGCATGGTTTCAGCGTCGCGAGGCTGCGCACGGTGAGCTCGTGGTAGCAGCGCGTGCCGTCGACTTTCCAGTCCATTTCCTGCACGGTGAGTTCGCGGACCACTTTAGCCGGAATGCCCGCAGCGAGCATGCGCGGCGGGACGACCATGTCGGCCTTGACGAACGCGCAGGCGGCGACGACTGCGGAGTCGCCGACGATCGCGTTGTCCATGACGACCGCGTTCATGCCGACGAGCGCATTGCGGCCGATGCGGCAACCGTGCAGCACCGCGGCGTGGCCGATGTGGCCGTCCTCCTCGACGATCGTGTCGAGGTTCGGAAAGCCGTGCATCACGCAGTTGTCCTGCAGGTTCGAGCCCGGTTCGAGGATGATCCGGCCGAAGTCCCCGCGCAGGCTCGCGAGCGGCGCGACGTAGCAGCGCGCGCCGACGATGACGTCGCCAATCAGCACTGCGTCGGGGTGGACGAAAGCGCTCGGATGGACGACCGGACGCAAGCCGTCGATTTCGTAGCAGGGCATCGTTTGAATCTCCCGGATTCGAAAAGGGGACAAGAGCGCCGGAGGATGGCGCTCGGCGCGCGGTGTGCGGCGGCGCACGGCCGGCGATGCAAACGGGGCGCCGCAGCGCCCCGTTTGCACGGCGAGAGGCGTTACCTCATTCGACGTGATAGCGTCGCTGCACGACGCGGAAGCGGTTCGCGACGAAGGCGCTGTCGGCGTAGCTCGCATTGGCTGCGGGGTTCATGCCGACTCCATGATAGTCGGAGAACGCTGCCGACTGATTGACGAATACGGCGCCGGTCAGGTTGATCGACAGCGCCGCCCCGGCATGCATCGTCGCCGCGGTCATCGCGTCGAGCACCTGCGGCTTCGTCGAGTACACGCCGACCGTCAGCGCGCCGTGCTCGCGCACGATGCGCTCGGACAGCGCCACCGCCGCGTCGGCATCGGCGATGCGCACGACGAACGAGATCGGGCCGAAACGCTCGACCATGTAGCTTTTTTCGTCGCTTGCGTCGCAGGTCAGCAGCATCGGCGTGCGCACTTCGGCGTTCGGGAACTCGGGATGTTCGAGTTTGCGCGACGCAAGCACCACCTTGCCGTACTCGCCGGCTTCGTCGATGCGGCGCAGCGTGTCCGCGGACTGGATCGCCCCGAGCACTGCCGTTGCGACCGCCGGGTCCGCGAGCGTCTTGTCGATCGCGGCGGCGAGGTCGGCGGCGAACTCGTCGAAGCTCTTGTGCCCCTGGTCGGTGTCGATGCCGCCGGCCGGCACCAGGATCGCCTGCGTCGTCGTGCACATCTGGCCGGAATACAGGCACAGCGTGAACGCGAGGTTGCGCAGCATCGCCTTGTACGCATCGGTCGACTCGACGACGACGTTATTGACGCCGGCCAGTTCCGCATACACCTGCGCCTGCCGCGCGTTGTCGATCAGCCACTCGCCGAACAGGTTGCCGCCGGTGAAGTCGATCGACTTGACCGCCGGGTGGGTCGCGAGCGCCTGCGTATCCTCGCGCTTCGTGACGACCGCGAGGCTGACGAGGTTCGGGTCGAGGCCCTGCTCGGCGAGCACTTCGCGGGCGATTCGCACGGTGATCGCCGCCGGCAGGATCGCGTGCTCGTGCGGCTTGACGATGACCGGGTTACCGGTCGCCAGCGCGGCGAAGAAGCCCGGATAAGTGTTCCAGGTCGGGAAAGTGCCGCAGCCGATCACCAGCGCGACGCCGCGGCCGACGATCTCGAAGTGCTTCTTCATGCGCAGCGGCGGATTCTTGCCCTGCGGCTTCTCCCACACCGTTTCGGCGGGGATGCGGCTCATCTCGTCCCACGCGTAGGCGACCGCTTCGAGGCCGCGGTCCTGCGCATGCGGGCCGCCGGCCTGGAAAGCCATCATCCAGCCTTGGCCGCTGGTCAGCATCACCGCGTGCGCGATCTCGAAGCTGCGCTTGTTCAGGCGCTCGAGGATCTCGAGGCAGACGCCGACGCGCCCTTCCGCGCCGAGCCGCTGCCAGCCGTCCTGCGCGGCCTGCGCCGCTTCGACGAGCGCCGACGGCGAGCACACCGGATAGCGCACGCCGAGGTCAGTGCCGTAAGGCGAGCGTTCCGGCGCGAGCCGGCCGGTTTCGCCCGCCTGATCGAGCGGGAAATCCTGGCCGAAGCAGGCTTCGACTGCACGCTTGCCGTCTTCATTGGCCGTTTCGCCATAAACCTTCGGGCTCGGCATCTCGGGATACGGCGTCCAGAAGCCGCGCGTGCGGATTGCCTGGACGGCTGCGTCGAGCGTCGCGCGGTGTTTTTCGAACAGCGGATGGGTCATGGAGCTCTCCTCTCGTCGGGATGGAATGCCGCCGCGCAGGCTCTGCGTTCTGTGGTGCGCCGATGTTGCAGCGCGGCAAACTTGTCAAGCAAAAAACAGTTGTCTTTTGATCTGGGTCAAGATTACTATTGATTGACCGGTCGGTCAAACAACGCCAGCACCCCCAATTCGACACTGGCAGGACGCGACCAGGACGCCGACAGGGTGCCACGCCGCACCCGGGCAAACAATCAGGAGACCTGAATGAGCAACGAGCTTGACATGCAGGGAGAAACGATCCGCATGGAAGTCGTCGGCGGGGTCGCGACGCTGACGCTGAACCGGCCTGACCGGCTCAACAGCTTCACGAACCGCATGCACGAGGAAGTGCGCGAAGCGCTGGCCGCGGTGAAGGCCGGGCGCGACAGAGGCATCGTCCGCGTCCTGGTGATCACCGGCGCCGGGCGCGGCTTCTGCGCCGGGCAGGATCTGTCCGACCGCGCCGTCGCGCCGGGCGAAGCGCCGGTCGATCTCGGCGCATCGGTCGAGAAGAACTACAAGCCTTTGGCGATGGCGCTGCGCAACCTCGACCTGCCGGTCATCGCCGCAGTCAATGGCGTCGCGGCGGGCGCCGGAGCGAGCATCGCGCTGGCGTGCGACCTCGTGTTCGCCGCGCGTTCGGCGAGCTTCATCCAGTCGTTCAGCAAGCTCGGCGTCGTGCCGGACACCGGCGGCAGCTGGATCCTGCCGCGCCTCGTCGGCCCGGCGCGCGCGCTCGGCCTCGCGCTGCTCGGCGAGAAGCTCGGCGCCGAACAGGCCGAACAGTGGGGCCTGATCTGGAAATGCGTCGATGACGACGCGCTGATGCCGACCGTGCAGCAGATCGCGGCGAACCTCGCGCAGGGACCCACTTTCGGCTACGCGCAGACGAAGAAAGCGATCTGGGCGAGCTCGACGAACGACTTCGAAACCCAGCTCGACCTCGAGCGCAACATGATGACGGTGTGCGGACAGTCGAACGACTACCGCGAAGGGGTCGCTGCGTTCATCGAAAAGCGCGCGCCGCGCTTCAAAGGGGACTAGGACAATGAAACTCTCGGCATTCGCCGCAAAGGACGTCAAATGAAGGCGCTGAACAGGAACGTGAAAGTGCTCGTGATCGGCGCCGGCGCGATGGGCAGCGGCATCGCCCACGTCGCCGCGCGCGCCGGCCACACGGTGTATCTGTACGACGGCCGCCCTGAGGCAGTCCAGTCGGGGTGTGCCGGCATCGACAAGGACCTGCGCTACCTCGTCGCCAAGGGGCGGCTGCCCGAAGCCGAGGCGCAAGCGATCCGGGCACGCGTGCTGCCGGTCGCGGCACTTGCCGACGCGCGCGACGCCGGCCTCGCGATCGAGGCGATCGTCGAGGACCTCGACGTCAAACAGTCGTTGTTCAGGGACCTCGAAGCGCTGCTTGGCGAAGACGCGATCCTCGCGAGCAACACGTCGTCGCTGTCGATCACTGCGATGGCCGCCGGACTCGCGCGGCCTGGACGCTTTGCCGGGCTGCACTTCTTCAACCCGGCGCCGCGCATGGCGCTCGTCGAAGTCGTCTCGGGCCTCGCGACCGAGCGCGCGATCGCCGACACGCTGCACGCGACGGCGCGAGCGTGGGGCAAGATTCCAGTGCATGCCAAATCGACACCGGGCTTCATCGTCAACCGCGTCGCCCGACCGTACTACGCCGAAGCGCTGCGCGTGCTCGCCGAGAAAGCTGCGGAGCCGCAGACGCTCGACGCGATCCTGCGCGAAGGCTGCGGTTTCGCGATGGGGCCGTTCGAACTGATGGACCTGATCGGGCACGACGTGAACTTCGCCGTCACCCGCTCGGTGTTCGAGGCGTATTTCAACGATCGCCGCTTCGCTCCGAGCCTGATCCAGCAGGAGCTGGTTTTTGCCGGTCGGCTCGGGCGCAAGAGCGGGCGCGGCTTCTACGACTATGCCGAAGGCGCGGTCAGGCCGCCGGCGCGCAGCGAACCGCTGCGCAACGCCGAGGCGAAGATCGCCGTGGTCGGCGACATCGGCGCCGCGGCGCCGCTGATCGCGCGGCTCGAAGCGGGCGGCGTCGAGGTGCGGCGCGAAGCGGGCAAGGGCGGACGCGGCTGGATGAAGATCGGCGCGGCGTGCGTCGCACTGTCCGACGGCCGCACCGCGACTCGCCGTGCGGTCGAGGAGGAGTGTCCGAACCTGGTGCTGCTCGACCTGTGCCTCGACTTTGCCGCGACCGGGCGGATCACCGTCGCGCGCGCCGACCAGTGCGGGCTCGGCGCATTCCGCGCGGTCATCGGCACGCTGCAGAAAGCCGGCGTCAACGTAAGCGTCATCGACGACGTCGCTGGCCTGCTGTCGCTGCGCGTCGTCGCGATGCTCGCGAACGAGGCCGCCGATGCGGTGCTGTACGGCGTCGCCAGCGCCACCGATGTCGATACCGCGATGTGTCACGGCACGAACTACCCGAAAGGCGGGCCGCTCGCGTGGGCCGACCAGCTCGGCGCGGCGTTCATCGCCGAAGTGATCTCGAACCTCGCGGCGCATTACGGCGAAGAACGCTATCGCGTGTCGCCGTTCCTGCAGCGCAAGGCCTTCAAGGGAGAGCTGGTGCATGACTGAGGCGGGATTCAGGGATCTTGCCAACGGACTCGAGCCGCAGGCGCTGGCCGAACGGGTGCGCGACGGGATGTCGGAGATGGACCCGACGCTGAAGGGTTTCGGCATCGGTGTCGAAGCGATCGGGCCCGGCTACGCGAAGATGACGATGACGGTGCGCAAAGATATGCTGAACGGTTTCGGCATCTGCCACGGCGGCTTCATCACGCTGCTCGCCGATTCGGCGTTCGCGTATTCGTGCAACAGCCACAACGAAATGACTGTCGCGTCCGGCATCAGCCTCGACTTCATGGCGCCGGGCCGCCCGGGCGACGTGCTCATCGCTGAAGCGAAAGAGCTTTTCGTTGCCGGGCGCACCGGGGTCTATGACATCAGCGTCGTCAATCAGAAAGGCGAGCTGCTCGCGATGATGCGCGGCAAGTCGTACCGCCTGAAAGGGCGGGCGGTCGTGGATTTGTGAACAACCTTTGACGTGGATCGGAGCACGCGACGTCCGGTGGTGGCAACAATCGCGCTTCATCATGAAATCCACGCAGCCGAAAACCTTTGGAGGAGAGAACCATGCCAGTGAAGACGCCGTCGCCCGGTGATCTGGAGCCGATTGAGACCGCCAGCCGGGACGAACTGCGCGCGTTGCAGCTCGAGCGGCTGAAGTGGAGCGTGCGCCACGCGTATGAAAACGTGCCGCATTACCGCAAGAGCTTCGAGGCGAAAGGCGTCCATCCCGACGACCTGAAAACGCTCGAGGATCTCGCCCGGTTTCCGTTCACCGCGAAAGCAGACCTGCGCGACAACTACCCTTTCGGGATGTTCGCGGTGCCGCGCGGCAAGCTCGCCCGGGTCCATGCGTCGTCGGGCACGACCGGCAAGCCGACTGTCGTCGGCTACACGCTGAAGGACATCGACACCTGGGCCAATGTCGTTGCGCGCTCGATCCGCGCCGCCGGCGGGCGGGCCGGCGACATGGTGCATGTGTCCTACGGCTACGGGCTTTTCACCGGCGGCCTCGGGGCGCACTACGGCGCGGAGCGGCTCGGCTGCGCGGTGGTGCCGATGTCCGGCGGCCAGACCGAGAAGCAGATCCAGGTGATCCAGGACTTCAAGCCCGACATCATCATGGTGACGCCGTCCTACATGCTGACGATCCTCGACGAGATGGAGCGCATGGGCATCGACCCGAAGTCGACGTCGCTGAAGATCGGCATCTTCGGCGCCGAGCCCTGGACGCAGGGGATGCGCGAGGCGATGGAGGCGCATTCCGGCCTCGATGCGGTGGACATCTACGGCCTGTCGGAAGTGATGGGGCCGGGCGTCGCGAGCGAATGCATCGAGTCGAAGGACGGCCCGGTCGTCTGGGAAGACCACTTCTACCCGGAGATCATCGATCCGCATACCGGCGAAGTGCTGCCCGACGGCGCCGAGGGCGAGCTGGTGTTCACGACGCTGACGAAGGAGGCGATGCCGGTGATCCGCTACCGCACGCGCGACCTGACGCGCCTGCTGCCGCCGACTTCGCGCAGCATGCGGCGCATGGCGAAGATCACCGGGCGTTCCGACGACATGCTGATCATCCGCGGCGTGAATCTATTCCCGACGCAGATCGAGGAGCTGATCTGCCACATGCCCCAGCTCGCCCCGCAATACCTGCTGGAGGTCGACAAGAAGGGCCACATGGACACGCTGACCGTGAACGTCGAGCTGGACCCGGACGCGGTCGTCGGCCGGCATCCCGGGCAGAAGGAAGCGGTCGGCGAGGAACTCGCGCATCGCATCAAGACGCTTATCGGCGTCTCGGCGAAAGTACAGGTCGGCGAGCCGTTCTCGATCGAGCGCGTGACGATCGGCAAAGCCAGGCGCGTCATCGACCGCCGCCCGAAGGAATGAGCGCAGCAGCACCCGTCAGAGAATCCGAATTTCCCGGCAGCGCGATCCTGCGCGGCCGGACATGAAGAAGGAGCATATTCGATGTACACACAAGCTCTGGATATTCCCCAGCAGAACACCGACGCGAAAGGTCCGCGGACGATCGAGAACCCCGCGTACCAGGCCGAATTCGACGCGAAGATCGACGCCGGCGGCTATATCGAGGCGAAGGACTGGATGCCCGAGTCCTATCGCAAGACGCTGGTGCGGCAGATCAGCCAGCACGCGCATTCCGAGATCGTCGGCATGCTGCCCGAAGGCAACTGGATCACGCGCGCGCCGACGTTGAAGAGGAAAGCGATCCTGCTCGCGAAAGTGCAGGACGAAGGCGGCCACGGGCTGTATCTGTACGCCGCGGCCGAGACGCTCGGCGTGTCGCGCGACGAGCTGCTCGACGCGCTGCACTCGGGCCGCGCGAAGTACAGCTCGATCTTCAATTACCCGACGCTGACCTGGGCGGACATCGGCGTCGTCGGCTGGCTCGTCGACGGCGCGGCGATCATGAACCAGATCCCGCTGTGCAAGTGCAGCTACGGCCCGTATGCCCGCGCGATGGTGCGCATCTGCAAGGAGGAATCCTTCCACCAGCGCCAGGGCTACGACCTCTTGCTGACGATGATGAAAGGCACCCAGGAACAGCGCGACATGGTGCAGGACGCGGTGAACCGCTGGTGGTGGCCGTCGATCATGATGTTCGGCCCGCACGACAAGGATTCGACGCATTCCGCGCAAAGCTCGCGCTGGGGCATCAAGCGCATCTCGAACGACGATCTGCGGCAGAAGTTCGTCGACGCGACGGTCGAGCAGGCCAAGGTGCTCGGTGTGACGATGCCGGACCCCGAACTGAAGTGGAACGAGGCGCGCGGCCATTACGACTTCGGCGCGATCGACTGGGACGAGTTCTGGAACGTCGTCAACGGCCACGGCCAGGGCAACGTCGACCGGCTCGCGGCGCGCGTCAAGGCCTGGGACGACGGCGCGTGGGTGCGCGAAGCGGCGCTCGAATATGCGCGCAAGCACGACGCTCGCGACAGCCAGGCTGCCTGAATTCCGATAACTATTCAGGCGGCAATCAAATACAACCGTTCGCCCTGAGCTTGTCGAAGGGCGCTGCCAAGGCTTCGACAAGCCTGTCCTGAGCGAGGCCGAAGGGCTCAGCCCGAACGGTATTGCCGGGTTAATAACCGACCGAAGAGCGGGCTGAACCGCTCTCAACAGAGGAGATAGACATGGAACGCAAGGAATGGCCGCTGTGGGAAGTATTCGTCCGCAGCCGTAACGGACTCGACCACAAGCACTGCGGCAGCGTGCATGCGCCGGATGCGAAGCTCGCGCTGCAGGTCGCGCGCGACGTCTACACCCGCCGCCAGGAAGGCGTGAGCCTGTGGGTCGTGCAGGCCGACCACATCGTCGCTTCCGACCCCGACGCGAAGCCGGAGCTGTTCGATCCGGCCGAAGACAAGATCTACCGGCACCCGACGTTCTACCAGCTGCCGGACGAAGTGAACCATATGTAAAGAGGGCGATGACGATGACCCAACAGATGACCAGCCCCGAACATGTCGAATACGTGCTGCGCCTCGGCGACAACGCGCTGATCCTCGGCCAGCGCCTGTCCGAGTGGTGCGGCCACGCGCCGGTGCTCGAAGAGGACATGGCGCTCGCGAACATGTCGCTCGACCTGATCGGCCAAGCGCGCATGCTGCTCACCCACGCCGGCCGGCTCGAAGGGCGCGGCCGCGACGAGGATCAGCTCGCGTTCCTGCGCACCGAGCCGAACTACCGCAACCTGACGCTGTGTGAGCTGCCGAACCAGGACTTCGCCCGCACGATGGTGCGCAACTTCCTCTACAGCAGCTTCCAGAAGCTGCTGTGGGAACGCCTGATGGCGTCGAGCGATGCCGAGCTGGCCGCGATCGCCGCGAAAAGCATCAAGGAAGCGCGCTACCACGCGCAGCACGCCGGCGACTGGGTGATCCGCCTCGGCGACGGCACGGCCGAATCGCACGCACGGGCGCAGGACGCGCTCGACTACCTGTGGCCCTACACGGCCGAGTTCTTCGCCACGACGCCGGTGGACGGCGCGGTCGCGGCGACCGGCGTCGGCCCGGCGTGGAGCGAACTGGAAACGGCGTGGGAAGCGCTCGTCGTGCCGGTGCTGGCCGAGGCGACGCTGACGGTGCCGGCGCGCACGCCGTTCCGTTCGTACGGCAAGTTTGGCCGCCACAGCGAGCACATGGGGCATCTGCTCGCCGAGATGCAGATCATGCAGCGCACCTACCCCGGCGCGCAGTGGTGAACGGGGCGACGACCGCCATGTTGACCGAAGCCCGCGCCTGGGAAGTGCTCGAGGCCGTGCCGGACCCCGAGATCCCGGTGATCTCGGTGACCGAGCTGGGCATCGTGCGCGAAGTCGTCGCGACGGCTACAGGCCTGCACGTCGTCGTCACGCCGACCTACTCCGGCTGCCCGGCGACCGAAGTCATCGCGCAGAGCATCCGCGACGCGCTGGTCGCCGCCGGCGGCGGAGACGTGACGGTCGAGACGCGTCTCGCGCCGGCCTGGACGACCGACTGGATCACCGAGCCGGCGAAGGAAAAGCTGCGCGCCTACGGCATCGCCCCGCCCGGCGGCGACGCGCCGGTCGGGCCGCAGCCGATCCGTTTCGTGCCGAAGAAGCTCGCCTGTCCGCGCTGCGGCTCGACCGATTCGGTGCGCCTGTCCGAATTCGGCTCGACCGCGTGCAAGGCGCTGTACCGCTGCCGCTCGTGCCTCGAACCGTTCGAATATTTCAAACCGATCTAAGTCGCCCGAGAGCGGCCATGGAGACTCATTGATGACCCCCAGAACGCCGAAATTCCATCCCCTGAAAGTCACCGAAGTGCGGCGCGAGACGCCCGAGTCGGTAAGCCTGCGTTTCGAGGTGCCGGCCGAGCTCGCCGACGACTACCGCTTCGTGCAGGGCCAGCACCTGAACCTGAAAGTGCGGGTCGGCGACGAAGAGATGCGCCGCTCGTATTCCATCTGCGCCGGTGTCGATGACGACGAGTTGCGCGTCGCGATCAAGAAGATCGCCGGCGGCGCGTTCTCGAGCTGGGTCAACGACAACGGCATCAAGGTCGGCGACGTGCTCGACGTGATGACGCCCGAAGGCCGGTTCCACACGCCGCTCGATCCGTCGCACGCGAAGGACTACGTCGCGTTCGCCGCCGGCAGCGGCATCACGCCGATCCTGTCGCTGATCAAGACGACGCTGCGCGCCGAGCCGAAGAGCCGTTTCACGCTGGTGTATGGCAACCGCCGTCAGGGCAGCGTGATGTTCGCCGAGGCGCTCGAGGACCTGAAGAACCGCTATCTGTCGCGCTTCACGCTGTACAACCTGTTCTCGCGCGAGGAGCAGGAAGTGCCGCTGTTCAACGGCCGGCTCGATGCCGAGCGCGTCGCCGCGTTCCTCGACACGCTGATCCCGGTCGATACCATCGACGAAGCGTTCATCTGCGGCCCCGGCGGCATGATCGACGAAGTGGAGGCGGCGCTGCACAAGGCCGGTGTCGCACACGAGCACATTCATCTCGAGCGCTTCGGCGTGCCGGCTTCCGCGCCCGAACATCATGTCGAGCCGGGCGACGCGGCGCAGGCGAAAGTCACCGTGATCGCCGACGGTCTCAGGCGCGAGATGGAGTTCCGCGCCGAAGACCCGTCGATCCTCGACGTCGCGCTGCGCGCCGGCATGGACCTGCCGTATTCGTGCAAGGGCGGCGTGTGCTGCACGTGCCGGGCGAAAGTTCTCGAAGGCAAGGTGCGCATGGACAAGAACTTCACTCTCGAGCAGCCCGACATCGATGCCGGCTACATCCTCACCTGCCAGGCGCATCCGCTGACCGAGCGGGTCGTGATCACGTTCGACGAGCGCTGAGCGCCCGGCGGCGACCCGCAAACGGACGAAACGGAAAAACAGCGCATGGCTCGAGGCAAGGCACCCACATTCGAACTGCAGCGCGCGGCGATCCTCGACGCGGCGGCTGCGCTGTTCGCGCAGAAAGGCTTCCACAACGCGTCGATGTCGGCGCTCGCGGAAGCCTGTGGCGTCTCGAAGCCGCTGCTATACCACTACTACCGCGACAAGGAACACATCCTCTTCGACATCGCGGACAGCTACATCGACCGCCTGCTGGCGATCATCGACGGCGTCGTCGCCCGCGGCCTCGACGACGACGCGCATTTCTCCGAGCTCGTCACCCGCTTCATGGAAGAATACGAGCACGCGCACGACCAGCACATCGTGATCGTCCAGGACGTGAAATTCCTGCAGCAGGAGCAGGCGGCGAAGATCGCCCAGAAGCAGCGCCGGGTCGTTTCGGCGTTCGCCGATGCGATCGTGCGCATCGAGCCGGGCCTGAAGGGGCGCAAGCTCGAGCGCCCGGTTGCGATGATCCTGTTCGGCATGATCAACTGGACTTTCACCTGGATGCGGACCGGCGGGCGGCTCACGTTCCGCGACATGGCTCCGGTCGTCACCGGGATTTTCCTCAACGGCGTCAAAGGCTTCGTCGAACAGAGCGGCAGGGTCACGGCATGAACGACGAGCCTCGCAGGCTCGCTGCCGCCCCCTTTCGGGCTGCTCCGCGTGACATCGGGGAGCAGCGCAGCCCAAGGTGCATGTACGATGAGCGGCGGCGGTTTTCCGGGGGATGCCTCGGCCGCCGGGTCAATTCGACCGAGATGAGGAATTTTTGCTCGTCGACCAGCGATTTGATACACAATAATCAGCCTGAGCAACAAAAAGTGTTGCACGTGGCCGGAACCCAGTCCGGGGCCGGCCGCTTATAAACCGAAGAGGAGGAGACACACATGAAGCTACGCACTTCAGTAATCGCGGTTCTCGGCATGGCTTTCGCAGCAGGTGCTGCTCACGCCGACATCAATGTCGGCGTTACCGTTTCTGCCACCGGTCCGGCCGCTTCGCTCGGCATCCCGGAAAAGAACACCATCGCGCTGATGCCGACGACGATCGGCGGCGAGAAAGTCAATTACATCGTGCTCGACGACGCTTCGGACACCACCGCAGCGGTGAAGAACACGCGCAAGCTGATCTCCGAAGACAAGGTCGATATCGTGCTCGGTTCGACGGTCTCGCCGAACTCGCTGGCGATGATCGACGTCGTCGCCGAATCCGGCACGCCGATGATCTCGATGGCCGCTTCGGCGCGCATCGTCGAACCGGTCGATGACAAGAAGCGCTGGGTGTTCAAGACGCCGCAGAACGACGCGCAGATGTCGACCGCGATCATCGAGCACATGACGAACAGCGGCGTGAAGACCGTCGCCTTCATCGGCTTCGCGGACGCCTACGGCGAAGGCTGGTACGAGCAGTTCTCGAGCGTCGCGGATGCCCGCAAGCTCAAGATGGTGGCCAACGAGCGCTTCAACCGCAACGACACCTCGGTGACCGGCCAGGTGCTGAAGCTGATCGCGGCGCGCCCTGATGCGATCCTGATCGCCGGTTCGGGCACGCCGGCAGCGTTGCCGCAGAAGGCGCTGAAGGAGCGCGGCTACACCGGCAAGATCTACCAGACCCACGGCGTCGCGAACAACGACTTCCTGCGCGTCTGTGGCAAGGATTGCGAAGGCACCTTCCTGCCGGCCGGCCCGGTGCTCGTCGCGAGCCAGCTCGACGACAGCAACCCGGTGAAGAAGAGCGCGATCGACTACATCACGAAGTACGAGGCGGCACATGGCAAGGGCAGCGTGTCGACGTTCGGTGCGCACGCCTGGGATGCCGGCGTGCTCCTCGCTGCGGCGGCGCCGGAAGCGCTGAAGAAGGCGAAGCCGGGCACCAAGGAGTTCCGCACCGCGCTGCGTGACGCACTCGAGAACGTGAAGGAAGTGCCCGCTGCGCACGGCATCTTCACGATGAGCCCGACCGACCACCTCGGTCTTGACCAGCGTTCGCGCGTGATGGTGCAGATCCAGAACGGGGCCTGGAAGCTCGTCAAGTAATCGGTCGGAAACACGCTGAAGCAGACCGGTTCGGCGGCGTCGTCGGGCGCCGCCGGACCCGCTTTCGATGCATCGGAGACAGACCGGGTCCCGCCTTGGCAGGTTCTGGTCCGGTAACGAGGTTTGTCCATGGATTTCCAGATAGCTCTGCTGCTCGGGCAGGACGGCATCACCAACGGGGCGATCTATGCGCTGCTCGCGCTCGCGCTCGTGTTGGTGTTTGCGGTCACTCGGGTGATTTTCATTCCACAGGGTGAGTTCGTGTCGTATGGCGCGCTCACGCTGGTCATGATCCAGGCCGGCGCGATTCCCGCGACGGTATGGCTGCTGCTCGGCGCCGGGCTGCTCGCGGCAGCGCTCGACGTGCGGCTCGCGCTGCGCGCCGGCCAGCCCGGACGGCTCGTGCGCCTCTTCGGCTGGTATGTCGCGTATCCGCTGGCGCTTGTCGCGCTGCTGTACACGCTGCCCGTCAAGGACTTCCCGATGATCGCGCAGATCCTCCTCGCGCTCGCCGTCGTCGTGCCGATGGGGCCGCTGATGTACCGGCTCATCTACCAGCCGATCGCCGCCGCACCGGTGCTGGTCCTGTTGATCGTGTCGGTCGCGGTGCACGTCGCTATGGTGGGCCTGGGGCTCCTGTTCTTCGGCGCCGAAGGCTCGCGCACGCCGCCGTTCTCGGAAGCGCGCTTCGAAATGGGCCCGATCATGGTTTCCGGCCAGACGATCTGGGTCGTGGTCTCGTCGATCGTGCTGATCGTCGCGCTCTACCAGTTCTTCGAGCGGACGCTCTACGGCAAGGCGTTGCGGGCGACCGCGATCAACCGGGTCGGGGCGCGCCTGATGGGCATTTCGCCGGCGCTCGCGGGACGGCTCACGTTCTTCCTCGCCGCGCTGATCGGGGCGCTGTCGGGCGTGCTGATCGCGCCGATCACGACGATCTATTACGACACCGGCTTCCTGATCGGCCTGAAAGGCTTCGTCGCCGCAATCGTTGGCGGGCTCGCGAGTTATCCGATGGCGGCCGCCGGCGCACTGCTGGTCGGTCTGCTCGAAGCGTTCAGCTCGTTCTGGGCAAGCGCCCACAAGGAAGTGATCGTGTTCACGTTGATCATCCCGGTTCTGTTGTGGCGTTCGCTCAGAGGCCGCCACGTGGAGGAGGAGGAATGAAACCGATGTTCTCCCCGCGCCTGATTCTCGGCGTCTTTCTCGCGGTGCTCGCGGTGGCCCCGCTGGTGCTGTCTTCGTTCTACGTCACGCTCTTGAACTACATCGGCCTGTATGCGCTCGTCGCGCTCGGCCTCGTGCTCCTGACCGGCGTCGGCGGCCTGACGAGCTTCGGCCAGGCGGCTTTCGTCGGCCTCGGCGCCTACACCACCGCGGTGCTCACGACAGCGACCGAACTGCCGGGCTGGCTCGCGTGGGCCGGCGGGTCGCCGTGGCTCGCGCTGGTCGTCGGCCTGGTCTTCACCGCGGTCGTCGCGCTCGTGCTGGGCTCGCTGACGCTCAGGCTGTCCGGCCACTATCTGCCGCTCGGGACGATCGCCTGGGGCATCAGCCTGTATTTCCTGTTCGGCACGCTCGACACGCTCGGCGGCCACACGGGTCTTACCGGCGTGCCGCCGATCACGGTGTTCGGCTTCGAACTCGACCGCGGCGAAGAGCTGTTCTACCTGATCTGGCTGTTCCTGCTGGCAGCGATGCTCACGACGCAGAACCTGCTCGATTCGCGCGAAGGGCGCGCGATCCGAGCGCTCAAGGGCGGCATGGTGATGGCCGAGGCGATGGGCGTGAACACCGCGCGCTCGCGGATGATCATCTTCGTCATCGCCGCGCTGCACGCGTGTGCGTCGGGCTGGCTGTACGCCCACCTGCAGCGCTTCGTGAACCCGACGCCGTTCGGCCTGCACATCGGCATCGAGTACCTGTTCATGGCGGTGGTCGGCGGGGCGGGCCAGGTGTGGGGCGCGCTCGTCGGCGCCGGCGTGATCACGATCGCCAAGCAGTGGCTGCAGGACGTGCTGCCGAGAATCTTCGGCCAGAGCGGCAACTTCGAAGTGATCTTCTTCGGCCTGATGATGGTCATCGTGCTGCAGCGGGCGCGCGACGGCCTGTGGCCGCTGCTCGCGCGGCTCGTGCCGGTGCGCGCGACGCGCCGCGAACTCGACGCCGCCGCCGAGGCGCTGCCGAGAAAGCCGTTGCCGGCCAAGGGCGAAGTGATCCTCGAGGCCAAGGAGGTCACGCGTCGCTTCGGCGGCCTGGTCGCCAACAACAACATGAGCCTGTCGGTGCGGGCCGGCGAGATCCTCGCGCTGATCGGTCCGAACGGTGCGGGCAAGAGCACGATGTTCAACCAGATCTCGGGCGTCGATACGCCGACGTCGGGCGAAGTGCTGTTCCTCGGCCGCGCAGTGGCCGGGCGCGACTCGCGCGAGATCGCGCGCATGGGCATGAGCCGCACGTTCCAGCATGTGAAGCTGCTGCCGACGATGACGGTGCTGGAGAACGTCGCGATCGGCACGCACCTGCGCGGCGACAAGGGCGTGCTGTCGTCGGCTTGGCGGCTCGACCGCAACCAGGAAGCGCGATTGCTGAACGAAGCGGCGCGCCAGATCGAGCGGGTCGGACTGGCCGAGCACATGTTCGATGCGGCCGGCAGCCTCGCGCTCGGCCAGCAGCGCATCCTCGAGATCGCCCGCGCGCTCGCCGCCGACCCCTGTCTGCTGCTGCTCGACGAGCCGGCCGCGGGCCTGCGCTTCAAGGAAAAGCAGGCGCTCGCGGAGTTGCTGAAGAAGCTGCGCGGGGAAGGGATCGGCATCCTGCTTGTCGAACACGACATGGACTTCGTGATGGGCCTCGTCGATCGCGTCGTCGTCATGGAATTCGGCGAGAAAATCGCCGAGGGCCTGCCGGAAGACGTGCAGCGCAATCCGGCGGTGCTCGAAGCCTATCTCGGAGGCGTCGAATGAACGCGAACATCCAGGGCAGCAACCTGACCCTGAAAACCGTGCTGGAAGTGCGCGACCTCACCGTGTCGTACGGCAAGGTCGAAGCGCTGTCGAACGCCAACATCAAGGTCGGCGAAGGCCAGATCGTCACCGTCATCGGTCCCAACGGCGCGGGCAAGACGACGATGCTGTCGGCGATCATGGGATTGCTGGAGTCGCGCGGCAAAGTCGACTTCGACGGCACGATCGAAGGCGTGCCGGTCGTTGAGCGCATGGTTGCGCGCGGCATGAACCTGGTGCCGGAAAAGCGCGAGCTGTTCGGCGAGATGACCGTCGAGGACAACCTCGTCCTCGGCGCGTTCCAGCGCCATCGTTCCGGTCACCGCGACCACGCACAGACGATGGAAGAGGTCTACCAGCTGTTCCCGCGGCTGCGGGAGCGACGTAGCCAGCTCGCGGGCACGCTGTCCGGCGGCGAGCGCCAGATGCTCGCAGTCGGCCGTGCGCTGATGGCCAAGCCGAAGCTCCTGATGCTCGACGAACCGAGCCTGGGCCTCGCGCCGCTGATCGTGCGCGAGATCTTCCGCATCATCGGCGAGCTGCGCCGCCGCGGCGTGTCGATCCTGCTCGTCGAGCAGAACGCGCGCGCCGCGCTGCAGGTCGCCGACTACGCGTATGTGCTCGAGACCGGCGAGATCGCGATGGAAGGCCCGGCGCGGCAGCTCGCCGACGACCCGCGCGTCATCGAGGCTTATCTCGGCCTCGGCGGCAAGCATCAGGAAATGCTGTCGACCTGAGTGGGGGAGGTGCGACGGCGACACTCCGGCGTCCGTCGCACCCGGCAGTCATGCTCCTGGTCATGAGTCGAAAACGGGCCCGGGGCAGCGCCTGCGTGGTGGCGCATCGCCCCTGAATGCTGGCAGAATGACCGCGGTTCGAATTTTCGATTCCCGATCCAGGAGGCACCGTGAATTCCCGTCTGCTCCAACCCGTTCGCCTCGGCGCGCTGGAATTGCCGAACCGTGTCGTGATGGCGCCGCTGACCCGCTGCCGCGCCGACAATGCTGAATTTGCCCCGACCGAGTCGACGGCGCGCTATTACGCTCAACGCGCGAGCGCCGGCCTGATCGTGTCGGAGGCGACGATCGTCTCGGCACAGGGACGCGGCTACCCCTATACGCCCGGCATCTGGTCCGAGGCCCAGGTTGATGGCTGGCGACGCGTGACCGACGCAGTCCATGCCGCCGGGGGGCGCATCGTGTGCCAGCTGTGGCATTGTGGGCGCCTGTCGCTGACCGAATTCCACGACGGCGAACTCCCCGTCGCGCCGTCCGCGATCAATGCCGAATGGAAGATGTTCTCGGCGCAGGGGCTGAAGACCACGCCCACGCCGCACGCTCTGAGCCGCGAGGAGATCGCCGCGATCGTCGCCGACTTCGGCCGGGCCGCCCGCAACGCGGTGCTGGCGGGCTTCGACGGCGTCGAGATCCATTCGTCGAACGGCTATCTGATCCACCAGTTCTTTTCGCCGCTTGCCAACCGGCGCGACGACGAATACGGTGGCAGCCAGGCGAACCGCGCGCGCTTCTTCTTCGAAGTGCTCGACGCGGTGGCCGCCGAGTGGTCGCCGTCGCGCATCGGCTTCCGGCTCAATCCGATGATGAACCGCTTCCACGGCATGCGCGTCGACGAGGATACGCTGCCGATGTTCGAGTACGTCGTGCGTCGTGCCAATGCCCATGAGCTGGCCTATCTGCACCTGACCGAGCCGTATCTGCCGAACCAGCTCGACGGGGCGGTCGGCGCGATCGACGAGGTGGCACGCCATTTTCGCGACATCGCGACGATGCCGATCGTGACGAACGGCGGCTTCGACCAGGAGCGCGCCGAAGCTGCGCTCGCCGCGGGAATCTGCGATGCGGTCGCGTTCGGGCGCCCGTACATCTCGAACCCGGACCTCGTCGAACGCTTTCGTGCGGGCGCGCCGCTGAACGAGTGGGATGCCGATACCTTCTATCAGGGAGGCGACCGGGGGTATATCGACTATCCTACGCTCGGTGGATGACGATTTTATGGCGATGAAATCGCTGTTTTTCGTGTTGTCTCCACGTTCCGGGCAAATCCCCGGCGACCGCGACGGTGCTAGAATCCGCGCGGTAAAGCTGCAACTCTGTACCACACACACACCAATCGAGGATAAGCATGAACAAAGGTGAATTCGTCGAGGCCCTGGCCGACCGTCTGGATGTTTCCCGTGCGCAGGCCGACCGGGCCCTGTCGACCGTGCTGGATATCATCGTCGAGCGCATGGCTGCCGGCGAAAAAGTTGCCTTCACAGGCTTCGGCTCTTTCGAAGTGTCCGAGCGGGCGGAGCGCACCGGGCGGAACCCCCAGACCGGCGCCTCGATCAAGATCGCCGCGTCGCGCGTGCCGAAATTCTCGGCCGGCGCCACGTTGAAGACCGCCATCAACAGCAAGTAAGACGCTCGGCTTTTTCCGGCCGAAGCAGGACCCGGCGCCTCCTGGCGTCGGGTTCTTCGTTTTCCCTTTCCAGAATAGGGAAAATCGGGTACCATTCGCGTCGTTGTGCAATGCAGCAGTCGGCCTTTTTTCAGGTCTATCTCGCGGGATCAGGATTCCGCGGACCCAGCCGAGGGACTGTATCCACAGCCCCATCGCCTCCGACCCTCCCGTCGAACTCCATTCGTTCTTCTGATCGTATGGCATCGCGAATGCCGGTTGGTGCCGATGCGCGGTCGATTTTCGCCTGTTTTCCCGGCGGAATCCGGCCGGCCCAAGCCCATCGCGCGCTTGCCGCCACCGCGTCCCCTATGGGACGGTGCGATGCTTTTTCATTTGCCCGCTCACCCGGGCAGCGATTCGGCACGACCATCCGTTGTGCCGGACATACAAGGAAGAACCCATGACGTTCCAGGAACTCGGCCTCCACGAAGCCCTGCTTCAAGCCATTGCAACCACCGGTTACACGGTCCCGACTTCGGTCCAGGAGCAGGCGATTCCCGCCGCGCTCGCCGGGGCCGACCTGATGGTGTCGTCGCATACCGGCAGCGGCAAGACTGCCGCGTTCACGCTTCCGAGCCTGCACCGCCTGATTGACCGCAAGCCGGCGCCCGGTGCCGGTCCGCGCGTGCTGGTGCTGACTCCGACGCGCGAGCTCGCGCAGCAGGTCGAAAAAGCGGTCAAGACTTACGCTCGCAACCTGCGTTACCTGAACACCGCGTGCCTCGTCGGCGGTGCGCCGTTCTTCGCCCAGGCGAAGCTGCTGTCGCGCCCTGTCGACATCGTCGTCGCGACTCCGGGCCGCCTCATCGATCACCTCAACCGTCGCAAGCTCAAGCTGTCGGACATCGAAGTGCTGGTGCTCGACGAAGCCGATCGCATGCTCGACATGGGCTTCGTCGAGGACATCGAGACCATCGTCGCCGCGACCCCGGCGAGCCGCCAGACCCTGCTGTTCTCGGCAACGCTCGACGGCGTGGTCGGCAACCTCGCGCGCAAGATGACGCGCAATCCGCAGCGCATCGAGATCGCCCCGACGGTCGAGAACCGCGCGAACATCGAGCAGCGCCTGCTGATGGCCGACAACATCGTGCACAAGAACCGCCTGCTCGAATCGCTGCTCGGCGGCGACGACCTGCAGCAGGCCGTCGTCTTCACGGCGACCAAGCGCGGGGCCGAGGAAGTGTCGCTGAATCTGCAGGAAAAAGGCTTTTCGGCCGCTGCGCTGCATGGCGACATGCACCAGACTGCGCGTAACCGTACGCTGGACAAGCTGCGTCAGGGCCGCATCGGCGTGCTCGTCGCGACCGACGTCGCGGCGCGCGGCATCGACGTCGCCGGCATCAGCCACGTGATCAACTTCGACGCGCCCCGCCAGGTCGAGGACTACGTGCACCGCATCGGCCGTACCGGTCGTGCCGGCCGCGATGGCATCGCGATCACGTTCTCGGGGCCGCGCGAGATGGGCATCATCCGTGCGATCGAGCGCTTCACCGGCAAACAGCTCGCGGTGCATGTGATCGAAGGCCTCGAGCCGACGCAACGCCCGTCGTCGCCGCGTCGCGCACCGAGCGGCGGCAAGCCGGGCTTCGGCGGTCGTCCGGGCGGATCGTCGTACGGTCGTGAAAGCCGTGACAGTCGTCCGGGCGCCGGCAAAGGCTGGTCGTCGGAGTCGCCGTCCGGAAACCGCGGCGGCTACGGCCGTGACGGCGGCGCCGGCCGCAGCGAAGGCAGTCGTTTCGGCGGCGATCGCCCGGACGGCGCGCGCCGCCCGCGTCCGGCTGCGCGCGGCTGAACGACCGATCGGGACGGCCACCCAAGGGCCGTTTGGGATGAGGGCGCGTGGCGGGTGAGCCGCTCGCGCACCTCGTCGCGCAGCCGCAGCGGTCGCTCCCCTTGTACGTCGAAATGAAAAAAGCGCGGAACCGCGACAATGCGGTTCCGCGCTTTTTTGCTTTTTTGCGCCGTGCCGGGTCGGGGCCCGTGGTCGCAGCGGGGGCGCGTCCCGGCGGGGACCGGAGCTTGCTGCCGGGTCTCCGGCGCCGCCGGCTTCAGCTGCGGCCGGCGCTGACTTCGGTGGCGCGTAGCTGCGCCGCGAGCTTGTCGAGGACGCCGTTGACGAAACGGTGGCCGTCCGTGCCGCCGTAGCCTTTCGCCAGCTCGATCGCCTCGTTGATGATGACGCGATAGGGCGTGTCGAGATTGTGCTTGAGTTCGTGCGTCGCGAGCAGCAGGATTGCGCGCTCGACCGGCGACAGTTCATGCACGGCGCGATGGATGAACGGCGCGAACTCTGCCTGCAGGTCGTCGACGTTGTTCAGCGTGCCGCGCAGCAGGCTGATGAAGAGCTCGCGGTCGGCCTTGTCGAAGCCCGAGACCTGGCTGACATGCTCCTCGATGAGCGGCATCGAGTTGGCCGAAAGCAGCCACTGGTAAATCCCCTGCAGCGCGAATTCGCGCGCCCGGCGGCGGGCAGCCTTGCCGCTCATTGGAGCTGCTTCAGCAGCTTGGCCATCTCGATCGCGGTGCGGGCGCAGTCGGCGCCTTTTTCCTGCATCCGCGCGAGGGCCTGGTCGTCGTCTTCGGTCGTCAGCACGCCATTGGCGATCGGCAGGCCGGTGTCGAGCCCGACCCGGTTGATGCCGCTGCCCATTTCGTTCGACACCAGCTCGAAGTGGTAAGTCTCGCCGCGGATCACCGCACCCAGCGCGATCAGCGCATCAAAGCGGCCGCTGCGCGCCATCGCCTGCAGCGTCAGCGGGATTTCCAGCGCCCCCGGAACGGTGGCGATGCGCACCAGGTCCGGCGACACGTTCAAGCGCAGCAGTTCGGCGGTGCACGCCGACAGCAGGCCTTCACAGACGTCCTGGTTGAAGCGGCTCATGACGATGCCGACGCGCAAGCCGCGGCCGTCGAGGTCGGTTTCGAATTCGGGGATGTTGTCGTAACGGGCCATGTTCGATTCTTCAAAGGCAAAAAAGCCGGCAGCACGGTCGCGATGCGCGACGGCTCCGGCGCGGAAGGTTCAGGGTAACACCCTCAGGGGCGCTCGACGAAGCCGGTGATCTCGAGACCGAAGCCGGCCATGCTCGGGATCTTGCGCGGGCTCGCGAGAAGCCGCATCTTGCCGACCTTCAGGTCGCGCAGGATCTGCGCGCCGACGCCGAAAAGGCGTGCGTCCCACTTCGCCGCGAGCGAGCTGTCGCCGCGCAGGCCGGCGAGCAGTTCGCTGCCCGACTGCGGCCGGTAGAGCAGCACGATGACGCCCTGTTCGGCTTCGGCCAGGCGCGCCATCGCCTGATTGACGGGAAAAGTGTGACGGCCGCTTTCCGAGTCGATGAAGTCGACGACCGAGATCGGCTCGTGCACGCGCACCAGGGTTTCGCGCTCGGGGCGGATTTCGCCATGCGAGAGCGCGAAATGCACTTCGCCGGTCGTCTTGTCCTCGAACGCGGCGAGCCGGAAGCGGCCGTACGGCGTCTCGACGTCCTTCTCGGCGACACGCTCGACCAGGTGCTCGTTCGCGGAACGGTATTCGATGAGGTCGCGGATCGCGCCGATCTTCAGGCCGTGCTCTTTCGCGAACTCGACCAGATCCGGCAGCCGCGCCATCGTGCCATCGTCCTTGAGGATCTCGCAGATCACCGACGCCGCTTCGAGCCCCGCCAGCGCGGCGAGATCGCACCCCGCTTCGGTGTGGCCGGCGCGGATCAGCACGCCGCCTTTCTGCGCCATCAGCGGGAAGATGTGGCCGGGCTGGACGATGTCGGCCGGCTTCGCGTGCCGCGCCACAGCGGCCTGCACCGTGCGCGAGCGGTCGTGGGCGGAAATGCCGGTCGTGACGCCTTCGGCGGCCTCGATCGAGGTCGTGAAAGCGGTGCCGTGCGGCGAGCGGTTGTCGCGCACCATCAGGTGCAGGTCGAGCTGGCGGCAGCGCGCTTCAGTCAGCGTCAGGCAGATCAGCCCGCGGCCGAATTTCGCCATGAAGTTGATCGCTTCCGGCGTCACGTGTTCTGCGGCGAGCACGAGGTCGCCTTCGTTCTCGCGGTCTTCCTCGTCGACGAGCACGACCATGCGGCCGGCGCGGATGTCCTCGACGATCTCGGTGATCGGGGCGAGCGCGCTCATTGCGCGGACTCCTCGCGCCACGCGAGCATGCGTTCGACGTAACGGGCGATGAGGTCGATCTCGAGATTGACGCGGCTGCCGGCGGCGAGCTGCTTGAGATTGGTCACGGCGACGGTGTGCGGGATCAGGTTGATCGAGAATTCGCGGGCTTCGACGCGGTTCACCGTCAGGCTCACGCCGTTGACGGTGACCGAACCTTTCTTCGCGATGTAGCCGGCGAGCGCCGCAGGCGCGCGGATCACGAGGTCGTGGCTCTCGCCGACCGGCGTGAAGCTCACGACTTCACCGACGCCATCGACGTGACCGGTGACGAGATGGCCGCCGAGCCGGTCCGCGAGGCACAGCGCTTTCTCGAGATTGACTTCGTTGCCGACCGTATCGAGGCCGGTGGTGCAATTCAGCGTTTCACGCGACACGTCGAACTGCACGCGGCTGCCGTCGAGCGCGACGACGGTCAGGCAGACGCCGCTGTTCGCGATGCTGTCGCCGATCTGCACGTCGGCGAGGTCCAGCCCGTCGGCATCCACGGTCAGGCGCACGCCGTCCTGGAGAGGTTCGATACGTTCGATTCGGCCGCAGGCGGCCACGATTCCGGAAAACATGATGGAGGGACGGGCAAGTGGGGAAGCAGCGATTGTAGGCGAAAGTGGGCGAAAAACGGTGGATTGCCCATCGCTTCCGGCGCGGCCCCCTGCGCCGGGTTCAGCGCAGTGCGCGGTCGAGCAATTCGCCGAACGGTTCCGCTGCCATGAATCCGACGACTCGCAGGCCTTCGCGCTCCTTGCCGTCGCGATCGAAGAAGATCGTTCCCGGCGGGCCGAACAGCGTGAAACGCTTCAGCAGCGCCTTGTCGTCGGCGTTGTTCGCGGTGACGTCGGCCTTCAGCAGCAGCATGCGGTCCATGCGCGCCTGCACCGCGCGGTCGCTGAACGTGAAGCGCTCCATCTCCTTGCACGACACGCACCAGTCGGCGTAGAAATCGAGCATCACCGGCCGGTCGGCCGACGCGAGGCGCGCGTCGAGTTCGGCAACGGACGCGACTTTCTCGAAACGCGGCGCGGTCGCGACCGACGCCGACGCTTCGGCTCGCAGCACTGCGAGCGGCTGCAGCGGGTCGCGCGAACCCGCCAGCGCACCGACGAGCATCGCCACTCCGCCGATCAGCATGATGACGCCGGTGCCTTTCCAGAAGCGCGCCCAGCCTTTCGCGTGCGCCGGCAGCGGATCGATCGCGTGCAGGAAGATGCCCGAGAACAGCAGCAGCGCCGCCCACGCGAGCATCGTCACGACGGCCGGCACGACCGGCGTCAGCAGCCATACCGCGACCGCGAGCAGCATCACGCCGAACGCTTTCCTGACCCCTTCCATCCACGGTCCGACTTTCGGCAGCACCGAGCGCGCGGCGACACCGACTGCGATCAGCGGCGCGCCCATGCCGAGCGCCATGACGAACAGCGCGACTCCGCCGAGCGTTGCGTTGCCGGTCTGCGCGATGTAAAGCAGCGCCCCGGCGAGCGGCGCCGCGACGCACGGCCCGACGATCAGCGCCGACAGCACGCCCATGACCGCGACGCCGCCGAGACTGCCGCCTTTCTGGTGGTTCGCGGTCGAGCTCAGGCGGCTTTGCAGCGCACTCGGCAGTTGCAGCTCGTAGAAGCCGAACATCGACAGCGCCAGCAGCACGAACACCAGCGCGAAGGCGCCGAGCACCCACGCGTTCTGCAGCGCCGCGGACAGCAGCGTGCCGGAGATGCCCGCCGCCACCCCGGCCACTGCATAGGCCGCTGCCATGCCGAGTACGTACACGAGCGACAGCGCGAAAGCGCGTCCGCGCGAGATGTGGTGGCCGTGGCCGACGATGACGCCCGAGATGATCGGGATCATCGGAAAAGTGCAGGGCGTGAAAGCGAGCAGCAGGCCGAAGCCGAAGAAGCTCAACAGGATCAGCGGTACGCTCGCGTCGCGCAGCAGGCCGGCGATGCGCCCGCTTTCGTCGCCGCTCGGCGCCGTGCCGGAGCCTGCGCCCGCGGTGTTGCCGGGCGACAGGAAGCGGTCGATGAAGCTGCCACCAGCCGCGACCGGCGTCGCTGTCAGGTCGATGTCGGTGCTCTGCTGCGTCGGCGGGTAGCAGATGCCGCCGTCCCAGCAGCCCTGGCTCGTCGCGGTCAGGCGGAACGCGGTGACGCCTTCGGCTGCGGTGACCGGCAGCAGGATCCGGATCCTGTCGCGGTACGTTTCGACGTCGCCGAAGAATTCGTCGTGCCTGATCTTGCCCGGGGCGCGTTCCGGAATGCCGAGCTGCACGGTCGGCGGGTCGGCGGTGAACTTGAACTTGTCGCCGTAAAGATAGTAGTCGTCGGCGATGTCGAACGTGATCTCGACGGTGGCCGGGTCGAGCGCGCGAGCGGCGAAACGGAAGGCTTTTTCGGGTTCGATCGGGCTGCCTTGCGCGAACGTCGGCGGGAGCAGGGCGAGCAGGCTGGCCAGGGCGGCCAGCAGTAACAGGAGACGGCGCATCGGTTCGGAAAAGGTGTCGGAATTAGTCGGATTCTGGGGCATGGCCGGCAACGGCGCCTGAACCGGGATCAAGTCGTCCGAAGATGACGCAGTGCGCGGTCACGGGGCCGGTCTGCGCTCGGTGGATGCCAGAGCCGTCTCTGCGGCCACCCAGTCGAGATAAGCAGGCAGACCCCGCACAACAGGGACCGCGATGATCTCCGGAAGTTCGTATGGATGCGCGGCGCGCACCGCGGCTTCGAGCGCCGCGTAGCGGTCAGCGCTCGTCTTGATGAGCAACGGAACTTCGGCCGCCTCTTCGATCGCGTCGTGCCAGCGATAAACGGAGTGGCAGGGCGCGAGCATGTTCACGCACGCAGCGAGCCGGTTTTCGACGAGATGCGAGGCGAGCGCACGGGCGCTCGCCTCGTCGGGAAGATTCGTCAGGACGACGAGCACTTCGTTCATTCGCGCGCTCCCCCCATTCAACCTTCGGCGGCCGGCTTGACGAGCGTCACCGGGATCGCGGAGCGCTTCAGCACTTCGTGTGCGACCGAGCCGAGCACGATCTGCAGCAGCGCGGTACGTCCGTGCGAGCCCATGACGATCTTGTCGAAGCCGTGTTCCTGCGCGTAGCGGGTGATCGTGTCCGCGACATGGCCGACGGCGATGTGGTGGGTGTAGGGAACGTGCGCTTCGTCGAGGATGTGGCGTGCGGGGGCGAGCGCCGCGAGCCCTTCGTCGCGATGGTAATCCTCGAGTTCGTCCGGGCTGACGAACAGGCGCGCGTGGCCCGAGTCGATCGGGATCTGCACGTTGAGGAGGTGGATGTCGAGCTGCGCATCGCTGCGATACAGCGCCAGCACGTGCGCCACGGCGCGGTTCGCGTTGTCCGATCCATCCACCGGTACCAGCACTTTCATCGTCGCCATCGCAATCTCTCCTTCACTTGTCGCCCGGACGCCCGGGGTGCGGGTCGTCGACGGCCAGTTCGACCAGCGGCGGCGCCGCGCCACGCCGGGCGAGCCAGCTGCCGAGCACGACGACGAACCCCGCGGCAAATGCCGACGTCGCATAGTGCAGCCACGACGGCATCTCTTCCACCCACGGCCTGACCGTCACGTCGCCGACCAGCATGCCGCCGGCGATCCAGCCGAGCAGCGCTGCGCCGAGCGTGATGACGACCGGGAAGCGGTCCATCAGCTTCAGCACGAACTTGCTGCCCCAGACGATGATCGGGATGCTGACGACGATGCCGAACACCACCAGCCCGAGGTCGCCTTTCGCCGCGCCGGCGACCGCGATGACGTTGTCGATGCTCATGACGGCGTCGGCGATGACGATCGTGCGGATCGCACCGAGCAGGTGTGGCGCGCCCTCCACGCCGGCGTGGCTGTCGCCTTCCTCGGGCTGCATCAGCTTGACGCCGATCCACAGCAGCAGCAGCGCGCCGACGATCTTCAGGAATGGCAGTTCGAGCAGCTGCAGCGCGAAGAAGATCAGCACGATGCGCAGCCCGATCGCGCCGACGACGCCCCACGCGATGCCCTGGTTGCGCTGGTGCTCGGGCAGCTTGCGGCACGCGAGCGCGATGACTACCGCATTGTCGCCGCCGAGCAGGATGTCGATTGCGATGATCTGCAGCACCGACACCCAGAATGCGCCGTCGGTCATGAATTCGAACACGTATGAACTCCTTGCTGAATGGGCGGGCCGGCGTCGCGTGCCGCTCCGTGGGCGCTATGTTCCGCAGGGTTCACGCGCTTGGCAAGCCGTATATGCCGCAACAGTGCGCGGCGCAGAAAGGCGCAGGGAACTTCGGCGCAGTCGGCCGTTCAGACGGTGCGGCGCTGCCGCCCGTTGCGTGGGCCCGAGGCTACGGCGCGCCGCACTTGCCGATGCCGCCCTCCGTTTTCGACATCCTCGCCGAACAGCGCATCGCCGAAGCGATTCGGCGCGGCGAATTCGACAACCTGCCCGGCGCCGGACGCCCCCTCCACCTCGACGACGAACCTCTGGTGTCGCCGGAACAGCGGATGGCGAACCGGATACTGAAGAACGCCGGCTTTGCGCCGGCCGAAATCATGCTGCGCCGCGAGATCACCGCGCTGCGCGGGCAACTGGCCGACAGCGCCGGCAGCGAGCGTGACGACATCAAGCGGCGCCTCGCGCGGCTGGTTGCGGCGCTCGGCATGATGTCGCGCCGGTGATCGGCTCCGTTGCGGCCGTTCGGAGGCCGGAAAATCAGGGCAGCTTGACGGCCTCGATCTTCGCCTTGGCGCCGATCCCCAGCGTCGTCGGCAGCGACACGTAATGCGCGCGGCTGGTGACGTTGTCGTCATGGACCGCGAAGCCGACGTTATACACGCCCCCTTCGGCGAGCGCCTTGTCGTCACTGCTCGCGAGGCCGAGCGGGCGGATGATGACGACGGTCCAGACGCCGTCCTGCCAGTTGCCCGAAGCCTTGTTGTCGGCCGCCGAACCGCTCGCCTGCGCCGCGCTGACGACATACTGCGGCAGCATGTCGCCTTCCTTCCAGCCTGCGCCGGCGTCGAACGGCACGGCGTTGGCGCCTTTGACGAGGATGTGCTCCTTCTTGAACACCTGCTCGGCAGTGACGGCCTTGTCACCGGCTTTCGCCGTATCGAACATGAACTTCGGCTGCGTGGTCTCCTTGTCGAGGTTCGAGGCGAAAGGATTCTTGCCGGCGTCGAAATTGCGGTATTCGAGGACGTACCCGTCGTCGGCCATGCCGACCGGATTGCTGCGGTGCGCGCGCCACTGGATCAGGTCGACGAAGCCGCCGGCGGCCTTGAGGCGCTCGATCTCGGCGAGCGGCTTGCCGGTCTTCCAGTCGAACGGGTCGGTGCGCGTTGCCGGCAGGTATTTGCGCACGTCGGTTTTCCCGATCGCGGCCAGCAGAGGGTTGGCCGCCACTTCCTCGCTGCTCGCCTGCGCGGCGGTGTCGCGCTCGCCATCGTGGCACGTCAGCCAGCACCCCTGCTCGGCGAACAGCGGCACCTTGCCGTCGTCGAGCATGACCGACACGCGGTCTTCATAGATCGCCGGTTGCTTGCCGTCACGGACCTCCCGCTTGAGGCGCGGGCCGCCGTACGCCTTCCACTCCTTGCCGTCGAAACGGTAATACGGGTATTCGACGCCGGGGCCTGCGCCTTGCGTTTTCCACTGCAGGCGCAGGTACGTGTTTCGCGTGTCGTAAGCGGCCTGGACAGTCAGGTCTACGTGTCCCTTCTTGCCCTTGATCGCTGCGGGCTCGAGCGGGCCGCTCTTCACCAGCTTGTCGCCGAACTGCTCTTCCTCGTCCTCGTGGCAGTCGAGGCAACTCTGGCCTTTCCTGACTCCCGTCTTGCCTTTGTGCCTGGCGTGCATCCACTCGTACGTCGTCAGCCCCGGGTAGAACAGCGTGATCTCTTCGGCGGGAACCTTCGACCAGTCGATCGTCGCCGGATCGGCGGCGATCGAGGGCCCGGCGGTGAGGGCAGCGCAGATCGCGGTCAATGCAAGTTTGTTCATGGCGTCTCCTGGTCGTGAAGAGGGTTCGGGCGCCGTTTGCGCGGCCCTGCCCCGGAATATGCCTGCAAGCATAATACCGATCGTGACCGGGCGACAGGTCGATGACGAACGCGTCGATCCGGGGCGGCGGAGCCGGGGGTCGACGAGCTGCGTCGGGGCGCTACTTGAGAAGCCGCCGACGCGTCAGCGCGAGCGCCAGCCAGAAGGCTGCGGCGCCGTAGCCGGCAATGACCGACAGATGCAGGGCGACGTTCTCCGGCAGCCGTCCGAGCAGCAGCGGCCGGGCGAGTTCGATCGCGTGCGTCAGCGGCAGCAGCGTCGCGGCGGCCCGCAGCGCGGCGGGAAGCTGTTCGATCGGGAAGAACACGCCCGACACCAGCGTCATCGGCGTGATGAACAGCGTGAAGTAATACATGAAGAAGTCGTAGCTCGGCGCGAGCGCCGTCATCACCAGGCCGAGCGCGGCGAACGCGAGGCCGACGAGGAAGATCAGCGGCAGCAGCCACAGCACGTAGCGGGTGTCGACGAACCCGAAAGCCGAGATCACGAGCAGGATCGCCGCGCCCGACAGCAGCGCTTTCGACGCCGCCCACACCAGCTCGGCGAACACGACATCGTCGAGGTCGATCGGCGCGTTCATGATCGCTTCCCAGGTCTTCTGCACGTGCATGCGCGAAAAGCCGGAATACAGTACTTCGAACGACGCCGCATTCATCGTCGAATAGCACACCATGCCGGCCGCGAGAAAACTGATGTAGCGCACGCCGCCGACTTCCGGCACCAGCATGCCGATGCCGAAGCCGAGGCCGAACAGGTAGATCACCGGGTCGGCGAGGTTGCCGAGCACCGATGGCAGCGCGAGCTTGCGCCAGACGAGGAAGTTGCGCCGCCAAACCGGGATGAAGCGGCGCGAGAGTTGCGGCGCGCGCCAGGAACTCGCTGAGGTCGGCATCGATTCGCTCCGGTCAGTCCCTGAGCTCGCGCCCGGTGAGCTTGAGGAACACGTCTTCGAGGTTCGCCGGGCGGTGCAGGTAACGCAGGCCGGTCTGCGCGGACAGGTGCGCGAGCAGCGGCGCCGCGTCCTCGACGTAGCAGAAAGCGGTCTCGCCGCTGACTTCGAAGCGCCGCGCGAACGCCGCGGCGTGCCGGGCAGCCCACGTTTCGGCGCCGCCCGCGCCACCGTCGCCGTTCCAGTCGCCGTAGACTTCGACGACCTGCGGCTCGATCTGCGCGGCGATGACGTCGCGCGGACTGCCTTCGGTCAGCATGCGCCCGGCGTCGAGAATCGCGATACGGTCGGCGAGCCGCTCGGCCTCGTCCATGAAATGGGTCGTCAGCAGGATCGTCGTGCCGGCGCGGATCAGGTGCTTGAGGCGTTCCCAGATCAGGTGGCGCGCCTGCGGGTCGAGTCCGGTGGTCGGCTCGTCGAGGATCAGCAGGTCGGGGCGGTTGACGAGCGCGCGAGCGAGCGTCAGGCGCCGCTTCATGCCGCCCGACAGCGCCTGGATGCGCGCGTCGCGCTTGCCTTCGAGCCCGGCGAACGCGAGCAGCTCCGGGATGCGCGCGCGGATCGCCGCTTCGTCGAGGCCGAAATAGCGGCCGTAGACGATCAGGTTCTCGGCGCACGTGAAATCGGGGTCGAGGCTGTCCTGCTGCGGCACGATGCCGACACGCATGCGCGCTTCGCGTGCGCGCGCCGGCACCGGCAGGCCGGCGAGGCGGATCTCGCCGGCGGACGGCGCAGTGAGCCCGAGCGCGCAGCGCAGCGTCGTCGTCTTGCCGGCGCCGTTCGGGCCGAGCAGCGTGAAGCACTCGCCGCGCCGCAGCTCGAGGTCGATGCCGGCGACCACCTCGGTATCGCCGTAGCGTTTGCGCAGGCCGCGGATCGACAGCGGCGAGGCCGGCGACCGGCTCGCGAGGGTCAGGGGGCGATCCGCCTGCACCGGCTCTCCGGAAAAGTCCGTCCTCGCCAAAAGCTCTCCCACATCAGCCCACCGGCGGCTTGGTGTCGGCGAAGCTCGGGCGGTCGAACAGGCGTTCGGCCAGCGCCGCGAGCGCGGGGTGTGCGGCGCGCCAGTCGTAGTCCGGATGACGCAGGTCGAGGTAGGCCAGCGCCGCGCCGACCGCGATGTCGCCGAGGGTCAGGCTGTCGCCGTGCAGCCAGTGATGCCCGCTCGCGCGCCGCTCGAGCTCGTCGAGCGACCGGCCGATCTTGCCCGTCTGGTGCGCGATCTCGTCGTCGCTGCGCTTCGCCTCGGGGCGGCGCGCCTCGAGCACCATCACGACGGCCGCATCGGTGATGCCGTCGGCGAGCGCCTCGATCTGCCGCACCCGCACCGCCTCGATCGGTTCGCGCGGCAGCAGGTGCGGCGCGACGTTGAGGGTTTCGAGGTAGCCGGCGATGACCGGCGAATCGAAGAACACTTCGCCGCCGTCGGTGAGCAGCGCCGGCACCTTGCCGAGCGGATTGACGGACGGGATGCGCGTGTTCACTTCCCACGGCGAATCGACGACGAGCTCGAACGGCAGCCCTTTTTCGGCGAGGATGATGCGGATCTTGCGCGCGTACGGGCTGGTGAGCGAGGCGAAAAGCTTCATGGGGTCGATCTCCTTGAAGGCGGGTGCGCGGCCACCGTTCCGCGCGGCGCCCACGCACGCGCGATGATGTCGCGGATCAGATGCAGCTTGCCGTGGAAGAAATGGTCGGCGCCCGGGACGACGACGATCGGGAGTTCCTGTGGTCGCGCCCAGTCGAGCACGTTCCCCAGCGCGACGTTTTCGTCCTCGGCGCCGTGGATCACCAGCGTGTCTTTCGGCACTGTTTCGGTCGTATAGCTGCGCGCACCGGCCGCTTCGCCGGTCGCGGTGCCGACGAGCACGATGCGCTCGGCCGGCGTCATGCTGTCGGCGAGCCGCTTCGCGACCCGCGTCTGGACGAAGGCGCCGAACGAGAATCCGCCCAGCGCGATCGGCAGGTTGCCCCAGCGCGATTGCGCCCACGCGATCACCGCCAGCATGTCCTCGGTCTCCGCATCGCCCTGGTCGTGCGCGCCTTCGCTCTTGCCGACGCCGCGGAAGTTCGGCCGGACAGTTGCGTAGCCGAGCTCGCGCAGGCTGCGCGCCAGCGTGTGGGCGATCTTGTTCGTGTTCGCGCCGCCGAACAGCGGGTGCGGATGGCACACCAGCGCGATGCCGCGGATCGTCGCGGGGACGTCGATCAGCGCCTCGATCGCGCCGTCCGCGCCGCGCAGCAGCACGCTTTCGCTCGCGTGCGCCCGGCTCATGCGGCGTCCGGCAGGCGCAGGCGGGTCACGATGCGGCCATGGACGAGATGCTCGTCGATGATCTCGTCGATGTCTTCCTTGTCGATGTACGTGTACCAGACGTTGTCAGGGTACACGACGAGCACCGGGCCTTCGTCGCAGCGGTCGAGACAGCCGGCCTTGTTGATGCGGATCTTGCCGCGGCCCTTGAGGCCGAGCGCCGCGATGCGGTCCTTCGCATACGTCTGCATCCCGGTGGCGTTGTGGTTGTTGCAGCAGGTGTCGCCGGGTTCGCGCTGGTTGCAGCAGAAGAAAACGTGGTGCTTGAAGTAGCTCATCGACGGTCTCCGGTCGGGGAAAGTGGCCGGCGCCGCAACGCCGGACCGGCTTCGGGCCGATTATAGCTGCGCGACAATCATCCCCGCGCAGTTCAGCGTCCGGCCAGGTGTTCGCCGCGCCACAGGCCGATCGCGGACAGGTAGGACAGCGCGAGAAACGGCCACAGGTTCGCCGTGAGCCGGGTCAGACCGTGGAAGTTGAGGAAATTTCCCTGCTGCAGCGACGTCAGCCCGAGCATGAAATACGGGTTGTCTGGGAGCAGGTTCGTCAGCGTCGTCGCCGCGAGCATCGTCACGCCCGCGAGCGCGTGCTGGTGCAGGCGCGGCAGCATCAGCGCTGCCGCGAGCAGCGGCACGCCGTACAGCAGCCCGCGCGTGGTGCCGGGGGTGAGCCACACCAGCGCCGCGTCGGGAGGGAAGAACGACGCGGTCGCGACGGCTTTCGCGGCGAGCCCGAGCAGCAACAGCAGCGCAATCGGCAGCGGGCTCGTCCCTTGCATCATGCAGCGGCCGAAAAGGCCGACGGCGACGAGGCTCACGGCGACGACGACCGATTCGAGCAGGATGAAGCGTTCGGGATCGAAATGCAGGGGCGTCGGCAGGCCGAGCAGCTGACGCAGGTCGCCGCTGCCGAACAGCATGCTGTCGGGCACGAGCTGCGCGAGCAGCCACAGCCCCAGCAGCATCAGGCCGAGGTCGCCCGAGTGGCCGGGAATGATGCGTTCGGAGCGCCAGCGGTGCAGCCAGCCGCGCTCGTCGAACAGCGCGTGGCCCCAGCGCACGCCGGCGAGCGCGCCGATCAGGCCGCCGAGCACGTTGAACCCGAAGTCGATGTTCGACGACACGCGGGTCGGCAGGAAATTCTGCGTGACTTCCATCGAGAAGCTCAGCACGCCGGCGATCAGCGTCGCGACGATGACTGCGCCCGCGCGCCCGAGGCGCTCGGGGAGCGCCGGCGCGAGCACGAAGCCGAACGGCACGAAGCCGAGCAGGTTGAGCGCGAGATCGGCGTAGCGGAAATATTTCGGCCACGGCGCGAACAGGAAGTCCAGCGGTGGCAGGCCCGTCGGCTTCCACCCGGCGAGCGGGTGCAGGCAGGCGTAGACGATCAGCAGTCCGTACGCGAAAGCGAGGTGGCGCGGCAGAGTGGGGACGGCACGCGCGGCGGGCATCGGCAGGTCCGGGCGAAGAATCTGGAAAGCCGATTCTAGCCCGGACGCAGGCGCGGGGACGTCGCCCCCGCGGCAGCGGATCAAACGATGGTCGTCAGGCGGCTGTCGGCGCGGGGGCGCGTGAGCGGATTGAGCCGACGCAGCACGCTGGCGGGCGCATATTCCTTCTGCAGCGCGTCCCAGTCCACCGCGTCGAGCGTGTTCTTCACCAGCAGGCCGAGGTCGGTGTCGCCTTCGGTCAGCAGCCGGCGGCCGAAGAACAGCGTATCGGCATCTTCCTCGCGCAGCGCGAGCGCAAGGTAGTCGCGGACGTTCGCGGTCAGCGTCAGATCGGGCGTGCCGCGCCCGGACAGCGGGCGAAAGCCGCGCGCGTCGAGCGTGAAGTCGAGCGTCAGCCCGGCGTCGCGGACCTTGATGCGCAGGTGCCGGCCGGTCAGCGGTTCGAGGTTCTCGCGCGGCAGGATGCGCCCCAGCGCGAGGTTCAGCGCGGTGGTCAGTGCGAACGTCGGCGGGCGCTGCGGCAGGCGGGCGGCAAGGCGTGCGAGCGGCGCGGGCAGCGTGAAGGCCGGGATGCGAAGCGTGGTCATCGGGATGGGCTCCAGGAAGGCGGATTCAGGATGGAACGTATTGTTCCACACCCGGACGGCCGTGCCAGAAACCGTTGCACGGCGCCTCGACCATCAAATCGGCGCTGCGACGGAAAGCTTCCTGCGGCGCGAGGCCTCCGTCGGCCGATTCGCGGAACAGTTCCAGCACCCGGATCGTATGTTCGCCCTGCGGACTCACCCGCACGACCTGCGCCGACTGTCGCACCGACGCGAGGTCGGCGAGCAGGTTATACACGCGCGCCGATTGCGTCTGCACGCCGTTGAGCGTCAGGAAAGGTTCGCCTTCGCGCGTGCGCAGCACCAGGCCGTCGCTCATGCCGAGGCAGCGGAATTCGCAGGTGTCCTTCTGCAGGTTGAAGTGGCGCGCGGTGAAGCAGCGCGCCGAATGCGCAAGCGGGAGCCGACCCCACGTGAGCACTTCGGTCTCGATGTCCGGCGCACCCGACGCGAGCAGCTCGGCGAGGACTGCGCCGGACATCTCGGGCGGCGCGACCCAGCGCGTCGCGCCCGACTCGGCCAGCAGTGCGAGCGTTGGCGGGTTGAAGATGTTCAGCGTCGGACCGGCGATCCAGTCGCGTCGCCCGGCGCCGGTCAGCAGATGCACGGCCGACATGTCGTTCGCCTCGACGCGGAAATCGGCCTGGGCGACGATGCGGCGCAATGCCTTGAGATCGGATTCGGATTCGATCAGCGACTGCGACGACAGCACGACTTCCTTGCCGGCCGCGCGCAGCATCGCGGCGACTTCGAACCAGTCGTCGAGGCGCAGCTCGTGGCGGCGCGAGCACACGGTCTCGCCGACATAGACGACGTCGGCCGGGCTGTCGGCGACCTGCGCATAGAAGTCGAGCGTCGCCTGGCGCGGCCAGTAATAAAGGAGGGGGCCGAGAGCGAGTTTCATCGAGGTCATCGGGTTCATCGCGTTCATTTCCATGGCCGGTAATACGCGCCGAGCGTATGGCTGCGGCCTTCGGAGACTTTGTCGAGCTCGGCGATCCAGGCCGGCTGGACGCGGAAGCTGTCCGCATCGCGCATCACGCGGTCGAGCGCTTCGCGCCACACGCGCGTGACCTGGGCGACGTAGGCGGGGCTTCGCTGGCGGCCTTCGATCTTGATCGCGCGAATGCCGGCGCGGGCGAGGTCGGGGAGCAGCTCGAGCGTGTTGAGGCTCGTCGGTTCCTCGATCGCGTAGTAGGTCTCGCCATTGACGTCGAAGCGGCCTTTGCACAGCGTCGGGTAGCCGGCCCGTTCGCCGTCGCCGAAGCGGTCGATGAGGATGCCGTTGAGCCGCGTTTCCATCCCGTTCGAGGTCTGTTCCCAGCGCACGTGCTTGCCCGGCGAGCACGCGCCGTTGCAGTTCGGCGATTCGCCGGTGGCGTACGCGGACAGCGCGCAGCGCCCTTCGACCATCACGCACAGGCCGCCGAAGCCGAACACTTCGATCTCGACCCCGGTGTTCGCGATGACCTGCTCGACCTGGGGCAGCGACAGCACGCGCGGCAGCACTGCGCGCTGGATGCCGAAGCGTTCGGCGTAGAAGTTGATCGCCTCGTAGCTCGTCGCCGAGCCTTGCACCGACAGGTGCAGGCGCAGCTGCGGGTGGGTTTTCTGCGCATACGCCATCAGGCCCGGGTCGGCGAGGATCACCGCGTCGATGCCGAGGTCGGCGGCGCGGTCGATCGCCGCGGTCCAGGCTGCCCAGTTGCTCGCCTGCGGATAGGTGTTGAGCGCGAGCAGTACCTTGCGGCGGCGGTCATGCGCGTAGCGCACGCCTTCGCGCATCGCGTTGGCGTCGAAGTTGAGCCCCGTGAAGTTGCGCGCGTTTGTCGCGTCCTTGAAGCCGAGATAGACGCAATCGGCACCGTGGTCGACGGCCGTCTTCAGCGCCGGCAGACTTCCTGCCGGGCAGACGAGTTCTATTCTGGAATTGGAGGTCATGGAGGGGGCTGGGGAAAAAAGCTTCGCAACCATAGTGCGACTCGCTGCGCACCGCGTTGACCGCGGTCAAGGGCGCGGCCGGCGGCTGCGGGCAGGCGCCGTCGCCGTCGCGGCGATCGCAACCTACTTTGTCGCATTCGGGAAGAACAGCTGCTCGCCGTCGATCCGGTATGCGGCGATCGCCTGCTGGCCCGCCGGCGAGACGATCCAGTCGATGAACTGCTGCGCGAGTTCGCGCTTGACGTGCGGGTGCTTGGCCGGATTGACGAGCATCACGCCGTACTGGTTGAACAGGCGCTGGTCGCCTTCGACGACGATCGCCAGATCCTGGCGGTTCCTGAACGACAGCCATGTGCCGCGGTCGGCGAGAAGGTACGCGCCGAGCGATGCGGCCATGTTCAGCGCCGGCCCCATGCCGGAGCCCGAGTCGCGGTACCACGGCCCTTTCGCCTGCTCGATGTCGATGCCGGCGAGCTTCCACAGCCGCAGTTCGGCCGCGTGCGTGCCGCTCTTGTCGCCGCGCGACACGAACGGCGCCTGCACGGCCGCGATCTTCTTCAGCGCTGCGACGATGTCGCGCCCGCCGGTGACTTGCGCCGGATCGCTTTTCGGGCCGACGAGGACGAAGTCGTTGTACATGACGTCGCTGCGATCGACGCCGTGGCCTTCGGCGACGAATTTCTCCTCGGCTGCGCGGTCATGCACGAACACCACGTCCGCATCGCCGCGCCGCGCCATATCGAGCGCCTGCCCCGTGCCGAGCGCGACGACGCGCACCTCGATGCCGGACTGCTGCTCGAACGCCGGCAGGATGTGGCCGAACAGGCCTGACTGCTCGGTCGAGGTCGTCGACGCGACGGTGATGAACCGCTCGCCGGCGTGCGCAGCGAGGCCGAGCATGCAGGCGAAAGCGGTCAGCAGGAGGCGAAACAGAGCTGCCATGAAGAATCTCCGGGAAAGGAAATGTGGGCCAAGGCCCGTAATCGCGCGCCAAACGGCGCGCCTCTGCAGGGAGTTGTACCAAAGCTGCGGCGAGCGGGCCAGCGCCCTGCGAAGGTGCGGAGGACGCCAGTTGCATGCATGAGCCCCTCTCCATGGCCGGCGTTCCCCCGCCGAAGCGCCGGCCGGGCGGGCCGGCGTACGGTCGGAGCACGGGCGCGATTTGACCTCGCCGGAGGCGGCGTGAACAATGCCCGGCATCGAAACCCGGAGAGCGTATGCGATGAATTCCGGCAACACCGCTGGCGCAGCGGAACAAGGATCGCGCGCCGCAACGGCCGAACGGCAGGCGACGCTGCCGCGCATCGTGCTGCTCGGCACCGGCGGCACGATCGCCGCGGTCGCGGGCGATGCGACGCAGCTCCACGACTACACTGTCGGCGCGACCACCGACGAGCTGCTCGCCGCGGTGCCGCAACTGCGCGCGCTCGCCGAGGTCCGCGGCGAACAGCTTGCCAATGTCGACAGCCGCGACATCGACAATGCGCTGCTGCTGAAGATCGTCCGCCGCGTCGATGCGCTGCTCGGACAACCGGATGTCGACGGCATCGTCATCACGCACGGCACCGACACCCTCGAGGAGACGGCGTATTTCCTCAACCTCGTGCTGAAGAGCGCGAAGCCGGTCGTGCTCGCCGGCGCGATGCGTCCGGCGACCGCGCTGAGCGCCGACGGGCCACTGAACCTGTACAACGCTTTTCTCGTCGCCACCTGCGCGGCGGCGCACGGCAAAGGCGTGCTGGTGATGATGAACGACCGCATCGGCGCCGCGCGTTTCGTCACCAAGGCGGCGACGACCGTGCCCGACGCGTTTCGCGCGTTCGAGCAGGGCAACCTCGGTGAAATCGCCGCGGGCAGGGTGCATTTCTTCACCGCGCCGTTATGCCGGCACACCGTCGACAGCGAGTTCTCGCTCGCCACGATCGCTGAGCTGCCGCATGTCGACATCCTCTACGATCACCAGGGCGCGGGGCTGCACCACTATCGTGCCGCGATTTCCGCCGGCGCGCGCGGCATCGTCATCGCCGGCTCCGGCAACGGCAGCCTGTCGCCCGCGGCGCGCGCCGGCGCCGAAGAGGCGGCACGGCACGGCGTCGCGGTCGTGCGCTCGAGCCGCGTCGGACAGGGCGTGGTCACGGCGTCGGCCGACGACGCAGTCCTCGGCACTGTCGCGGCGAACTCGCTCAATCCGCACAAGGCCCGCATCCTGCTGATGCTTGCGCTCGGGCGTTCGCGCGACGCGGCCGAGCTGCAGCGCTGCTTCGACCAGTACTGAACTCCGGTGCGCGCGGCGGCGCTCAGCGCCCCGCGTGCGGCTGGTGCTGAGTCTGCAGGTGCGCGGCGACGTGGCCGTGGACGGGCTTGACCAGCGTCTGCGGCAGCAGCGAGCCGGCGATCATGCCGACGATGCCTGCGAGCATGCCGGCGAAATGCGGTGGAACGTCGGCGTCGGGAGCGGCGATCTCGAGCAGCACCCATACGACGAGGCCGGCCAGGATCGATCCCAGCGCGCCCTGCGTGCTCGCGCGCTTCCAGTACAGGCCGAACGCGAGCGGCACGAAAGCGGTCGCGAGCGTCACTTTGTACGCATTCTCGACCATGCCGTGGATCGTCTCCTCGGTGTGCGTCGCGTACCACGTGATCAGCAGCGCGAACGCGACGACGACGATCCGCGTGAGCAGCAGGAACTGGCGATCGTCCAGGCGGCGGAACGTGCCGCGCAGGATGTTCTCGGAAAAAGTCACCGACGGCGCGAGCAGCGTCCCCGACGCGGTGCTCATGATCGCCGACAGCAGCGCGCCGAAGAACATCACCTGCGCGAACAGCGGCGTGTGCGCGAGGATCAGCTGCGGCAGGACGTGCTGGCTGTCGCTTTGCTGGTGGCGGGCGACCAGTTCGGGGTCGATCAGCGTCGCTGAGTACGCGATGAACAGCGGCACGAACGCGAAGAAAAAGTAGCCGGAGCCGCCGAGCAGCGTGCCGCGCACGGCGGTCTTCTCGTCGCGCGCCGAGTTCAGCCGCTGGAACACGTCCTGCTGCGGGATCGAGCCGAATCCCATCGTCAGGATGCCGGCGAGGAAGGCGATGATGTCGACGGGGTCGAGCGCGGGCAGGAAGTTCAGCTTGCCGGCGGCGTTCGCGTGGCCGACGACAGTGCCGATGCCGCCCGCCATGTCGCCGACCAGCCACGCGATGTAGAACAGCCCGGCGATGATGACGATCATCTGCATGAAATCGGTCAGCGCCACCGACCACATGCCGCCGAACAGCGTATACCCCAGCACCACCGTGGCGCCGATCATCATGCCGGCCTCGTTCGTGATCGCGCCGTCCGAGAGGATGTTGAACACCAGGCCGAGCGCGGTGATCTGCGCCGCGACCCAGCCGAGGTAGGAGACGACGATCGCGATCGAACACAGCACTTCGACGGTGCGCCCGTAGCGTAGCCGGTAGTAGTCGCCAAGCGTCAGCAGGTTCATGCGGTACAGCGGGCGCGCGAAGAACAGGCCGACGAGGATCAGGCACAGCGACGCGCCGAACGGATCGGACCACAGGCCGCGCAGGCCTTCGTCGATGAACGTCGCGGAAATGCCGAGCACGGTTTCCGAGCCGAACCACGTCGCGAACACCGTCGCGGTGACGATGTACAGCGGCAGGTGGCGCCCGGCAGCGACGTAGTCGGCGGTGTTCCTGACGCGCGTCGCCGCGTACAGCCCGACGCCGATCGAAACCAGCAGGTAAGCGATGACGAAGCCGATCAGCATGGGCGGGGTCTTCCGGGGACGTGAATTGAGCGGGCCGAAGTTTAGCAACGAATTTCGTCGCGGGGGCCGCCCGAATTGCTCCGGATTCGCACCTGATCGGGCCGACGAACGGACCGGCGAACGGGCCGACGACTGGGTCGAACTTCGTCGTCCCGTTCCCGAGTGCGCAGGCGCGCCGCGCTCAGCCGTGCAATGGCCCGTGCTCGCGGCGTCGGCCTGCAGTCGCGAGCGCGTCGAGGATCACGTCGATCCCCCCGTCGAGCACCGCGTCGTCGATCGTGAGCGGCGGCGCGAAGCGCAGCACCGTGTGGTGCGTGTCCTTCGTCGCGATGCCGCGCGCGAGCAGCAGTTCGGCACCGCTCGCGGCGTCGAGGATGCGCGGGTCGAGCTCGATGCCGACCAGCAGGCCGCGGCCGCGCACTGCCGTCACGCACGGCGGCGCAGCGTCGGCGAGCCGCTGCATCAGGTGTTCGCCGAGCCGCGCGGCGTTTTCCCACGGCCGCGTTTCCTCGAGCAGATCGAGGACTTCGAGCGCGACGGCGGCGCCGAGCGGATTGCCGCCGAACGTCGAGCCGTGGTCGCCGGGGTGGAGCACGTCCATCACTGCGGCGTCGGCGAGGAATGCCGACACCGGCAGCAGGCCGCCGCCGAGCGCCTTGCCGAGGATCAGCCCGTCCGGGTGCACGCGTTCGTGTTCGCACGCGAGCAGCCGGCCGGTGCGTCCGAGCCCGGTCTGCACTTCGTCGACGATCAGCAGCACGTTGTTGCGGCGGCAGATCTCGGCGCAGCGCGCCAGATAGCCGTCGGGCGGCACGATGATGCCGCCTTCGCCCTGGACCGCCTCGACGAGGAACGCTGCGGTGTCCGGCGTGATCGCCGCTTCGAGCGCGTCGGCGTCGGCGTACGGGATGAGCTTGAAGCCCGGCGGGAACGGGCCGAAGCCGTCGCGGTACTGCGCTTCCGACGACATGCCGACGATCGCGATCGAACGGCCGTGGAAGTTGCCTTCGCAGGCGATGATCTCGGCGCGGTCGGTCGCGACGCCCTTGACCTTGTATGCCCACTTGCGCGCCGTCTTCAGCGCGGTTTCGACCGCTTCGAGGCCGGTGTTGACCGGCAGCGCCCGCTCGTAGCCGAACATTGCGCACAGCCGCTCGAGCAGCAGCGGCAGGCGGTCGTTCGAATATGCGCGCGACGTCAGGGCGAGGCGCTGCGCCTGGTCGTTGAGCGCGCGCAGCAGACGCGGGTGGCCATGACCGAAGCTCACTGCGGAATACGCGCTCATCATGTCGAGGTAGCGCCGCCCCTCGACGTCCCACAGCCAGACACCTTTGCCCCGGTGGAACACCACCGGCAGCGGCGCGTAGTTGTGCGCACCGAAATGCTGTTCCTGCGCGCGCAGCAGCGCCGTGCCCGGGCCGAGCGCGGCGCCCGCGAATTCGGCAATCCAGGCGGCGCCTGCGCCGAGCGGATCGAGTCCGGGCACGTATTCGACGATCTCGAGCGCCGCGAAGTCGGGGCACGCGCGCAACGCGAGCAGCGCATCGGAAAGCTCGTCCGCTGCGAGGCCGCCGGTTTCGAGGCAGGTCACTGCCGGAAAGCTCGTTGGATCGAGCGCGTCGAGATCAAGCGTGACGCCGAACGCAGCGGTGTTGCGCCTCACGACGCTGAGCGCGTCGCAGAACACCGCGGACAGCCCCCGCGAGCGGATCGTCGGCATGTCGAAGATCGTCACGCCGAGCCGCTGCAGGCGCTCGAACTCTTCCGGTTCCCACGAGCGCGCGCCGATGATGCAGACGTTGTGCGGGTCGAGGCGCGGGCCGGGGATGCCGGTCAGCAGCGCATGGCCTTCGCCGAGCACGGCCGCGAGCGGCATGCCGTGGATGTTGCCGGACTGGGTGCTCGCGCTGGTGTGGCTGTCGAGGTGCGCGTCGATCCAGATCAGCCCGAGCGTGCCGCGCGCCGCGACGCGGCTGGCGATCGCCGGCCAGGTGCCGATCGCGATCGCATGGTCGCCGCCGAGGATCAGCGGGAAGCGCGCCGGGTCGAGCGCGGCGAGCTGGTCGGCGACGCTTCGCGCGAGGTCGGCGACGCTCTTCAGGCGTTCTTCCATCGACGCGCCCGGCGCCGCCGAATCGTCCGGCAGCAGCGTCTGCTCCCATTTCGCGGTGATGCCGAGGCCGCGCAGCCGCGCGACGAGGCCGGACGCCTGCAGCGCCGCCGGGCCTGCGTCGGGACCGTTTGCAGGCGCGCCGAGCGCCGACGCGACGCCGAGGATGCTGACAACGGCATGCGTCGCGGAATCGTTCGAGATATGAAGCGGGGCTGAATGCGTCATGACATCCTCCCATACCGCAGCTGCGGACGAACAAGTCGAAATGCCTGACGGTTCGACGTGGGCGGCAGGGATTCGTTCAGCCGCTGCAGGGCGGGGTGCCGCGTCGAGCGCGCCGCGGCGTCCTTCGGAGCCTCAGGTGAAGCCGCGGTACAGCTCGATCGTGACGAGCGCCGCGAGCAGCAGCGCGACGACGGCGAGCAGGCGTCCCTGGAAGCGCTGCGCCGCGGTGAGGCGCTCGAGCTGCTCGCGCTGGACCGCGTGGTGCAGCGTCGGCTCGACGAGCGCCTGATGCATCAGGCGCGGCAGCTGCGGCAGCGTGCCGGCCCACGCCGGTGCCTCGTTGCGCACGCCGTGCACCAGCGCACGCCAGCCCATGCGCTCGTCCATCCAGCGCTCGAGGAACGGCTTCGCGGTCTTCCACAGATCGAGGTCCGGGTCGAGCTGGCGGCCGAGGCCTTCGATGTTCAGCAGCGTCTTCTGCAGCAGCACGAGCTGCGGCTGCACTTCCATCTCGAAACGGCGCGCGGTCTGGAACAGGCGCAGCAAGGTCTTGCCGAACGAGATGTCCTTCAGCGGGCGGTCGAAGATCGGCTCGCAGACCGCGCGGATCGCCCCTTCGAACTCATCCACCCGGGTGTGCGCGGGCACCCAGCCGGCTTCGATGTGCGCGCGCGCGACGCGGTTGTAGTCGCGCTTGAAGAATGCGAGGAAGTTCTGCGCAAGGTAGTTCTTGTCGACTTCGGTCAGCGTGCCGACGATGCCGAAGTCGAGCGCGATGTAGCGCCCGTCGGCATGCACGAAGATGTTGCCCGGGTGCATGTCGGCGTGGAAGAAGCCGTCGCGGAACACCTGCGTGAAGAAGATCTCGACGCCGGCGCGCGACAGGCGCGACAGGTCCGTGCCTTGCGCGCGCAGCGTCGCGAGTTGCGAGATCGGCACGCCGTGCATGCGCTCCATGACCATCACCGACTTGCCGCACCAGTCCCAGTAGACTTCGGGCACGACGAGGAGCAGGGAGTCCTTGAAATTGCGCCGCAGCTGCGAACAGTTGGCCGCTTCGCGCATCAGGTCGAGTTCGTCGTGCAGGTATTTGCTGAACTCGGCGACGACTTCGCGCGGCTTGAGCCGCCGGCCTTCGACCCACAGCCGGTCGAGCAGCATCGCCGCGGTCTCGAGCAGTGCGAGGTCGTGCTCGATGACGCGCTCGATGCCGGGTCGCAGGATCTTGACCGCGACTTCGGTGCCGTCCGGCAACGTGGCGAAATGCACCTGCGCGACCGACGCGGACGCGACTGGCGTGCGCGCGAAATCGACGAAGACGTCATCGACCGGCCGCCCGTAGAAGTCCTCGAGGACCTTCAGCGCCTGCTCGGTCGGGAACGGCGGTACGCGGTCCTGCAGCAGCGCGAGCTCGTCGGCGAGGTCGGTCGGCAAGAGATCGCGGCGTGTCGACAGCATCTGGCCGAACTTGACGAAAATCGGGCCGAGCGACTCGAGCGCCTGGCGCAGCCGCACGCCGCGCGGCGCCGACGGGTGGCGCCAGAAAAACACGACGTGCCACAGCCGCAGCAGCCGGCCGCTCGGATCGGCGTCGAGCACCATCTGGTCGAGGCCGAAACGCAGGCCCACGGTGACGATCTTGGCGAGGCGGAACAGGCGCACGTTGGGAAGCCGGCTGCGGGAAAGGCCGGACTGTAGCCGGAAAGGTGGGACGAGGAAAGGCCGCGAGCACGCCGCGGCGCCGCACCGCGCGGCGCGTCGCGAACGTTTTCGCCGGCCATCCCCGGCGGGTCGCGTCAGAACGGCACGCGCACTCCGACCGTGAGGTTGCGTCCGGTCAGCGGCGCCGCGTTCTTGATGAACGACGTGTGGCTGAACGCGAGCTCGTCGGTGAGATTGTTCGCCTTGGCATAGAGCTGGTACGCGAGCGCATCGAAGCGCCCGTTGTAGCGGACCGCGAGGTTCGCCATGTGGTAACCCGACGTGCTGCGCTCGAACTCGGCGACGTCGTTCTGGCGGCCGACGCGGTACCACTCGAGCTCGCCCTCCCAGCCGCGCCAGTGCGCGTCGAGGCGGACGCCTGTGCGATGGGCCGGAATGCGCGGCAGGTCGCGGTCGCCGTCGCCGCCGGCGAAGCGCGTGCGCACGTAGTCGCCGAACAGCGTGACGCCGAGCATCGTGCCGAGCTGCTGGCGGATCTGCCCTTCGAGGCCGGTGAAGTTCACGTCGCGCTGCGCGTATTCGACGAGCTGCAGGCCGTCCCGTTCGTCGATCGTGCGCGCAAAGATGAAGTCCGACACGCGGTTGCGGAACACGCTGAGCGCGAAAGTCGTGTCGCCGCCAAGCTTGCGCAGGCTGATGTCGAGGTTGTGCGACGTTTCTGCGTCGAGGTCCGCGTTGCCGCGCTCGAACGTCGCGGTCGCCAGATGCAGTCCCTGTGCATACAGCTCCTCCGCGGTCGGCAGGCGCTGCGCGCGCGACAGCGATGCCCCCAGCGCGTATTGCGGCGCGAAGTTCCACACCGTGCCGAGGGAAGCGGAGTTGCCGCGGTGGCGGCGGTCCGGCGCCTCGGCGTCGACGTCGATGTCCTGCCATTCGTGGCGCAGCCCGGCTTCGAAGCGCCAGTTGCCGGTCTTGAACTCTTCGACGACGAAGGCCGCATGCCGGCGCGTCAGCGTCGGCGGCACGTAGGCCTCCTCGCCGAGCGCGCGGAAGTCGCGCCGGGTGGTCTGCAGTCCGACGACGCCCCGCCAGCCGCTGAACGGATGGTGTTCGAGCTCGACACGGCCGTCATGCGCCTGGTTGCGGAAGCGGGTTGCGACGGCGCCGTCCTCGATCTCGTCATGGCGATAGTCGGTGCGGCTCGCGCGCAGACGCACTTTCGCGAAGCCGGCGATCGGTTCGAGGTATTCGCCCCGCAGGTCCCAGCGTGCGCTGTCGAGCTTGACGAACGGCGCGGCTTCGCCCGCTTCGCCGGGTTCGTCCTCTTCATGGTCGCCGCATTCGAGCAGGTTCCCGACGGCCTCGCATTCCTCGATGCCGTGGTTGTGTCCGGGCAGGCCGTATTCGTTCGATTGCTGCGTGTAGGCGAGGCCGAGAAAGCCGTGCGTGTCGATCCATGACAGGCCGACGCTGCCGGTCTGCGTCTCGTTGAAGCTGCCATCGACGCGCGAGCCGCCGGGCCAGCCGCTGCCGACGCGGTAGTCGCGCGCGTCACGTTGGAGGCCTTCGGCGTGAATCGCGACTTTTCCGGCGCCGGCCGTCACCTCGAACGCGCCGGCCGCTTCGCGGGCCGCGGTGTTGCCGCGAACCTCGACGCTGCCTTCGACGCCGCGCGCCGGGATGGCGGCCGGCACGCGGCGATCCAACACGTTGACGACGCCGCCGATCGCGCCGCCGCCATACGCAAGCGCCGACGGGCCGCGAAGCACTTCGATCTGTTCGCTGAGCATCGGCTCGACTGCGACGGCGTGGTCGGGGCTGATTGTCGACGCGTCCATGACTTCCGCGCCGTCGGTCAGCACCTTGACGCGCGCGCCGTCCATGCCGCGAATGATCGGACGGCTCGCCCCGGCGCCGAAGTGCGTCGAAGTGATGCCGGGTTCGCGGGCGAGCGTCTCGCCGAGCGAGGCCTCGCGGCGCTGGACAAGCTCGTCGCCCGCGAGGACGCTGACCGGGACGCTCATGTCGTCACTGCCGAGCGACAGCGCGCTCGCCGAGACGGTGACGGTTCCGAGCTCGGTTTCGCCGCCGGCCTCGGCGCTCGGCTGGGGGGAGGGCTGCGGCGGCCGGTCTTCGGCGGTGGCGGAGGCGGCCGAACCGCCGGCAAGCGCGACGAGGAGTGCAAGGGTCAAACGAGGGATTTTTATCGACATCGGGTTTTTCCTGAATTCCGGTGGAGCGGGCAGCGGCTCCGGCGGGCGCGAGATCGCGTCCTGCGCGGCGGAGCCGGCGTGGGCGTGGACAAGAGGCGGCGCGGCTGGCAAGTGCCGTCCGAATGCGAAGCGAATTGAATGGGGGAACGGCCGGGGCGCGTCACCGGGAGGCTTGCGCGCTGCGACGGCCGCGCGGCCTGGGGGCGTGATCCGGCCTCAGGCCGTTCGCGGCGGTGCGCGGCAGCGCGGCGGAAGCCGACCGCTGCGGAGGGCGACGGCGTCCCCGCCGTCAGGCGTGGAGAAGGCTGCGCCGGCGGCGTCGCTCGGGCCGGCGCTGGAAGCGAGGGGAAGGTCGATGCCTCCGAGAGCCAGACAGTCGTGGCAGAACGGGCCCCAGCCGCTGTCGTCGTCGCCCGCGTAGGCGTCCAGCGTCGTTGCGTCGGACGAGGCAGCGCCTGCGTGTCCGATCGCGTGCATCAGCGCCCCGGTCTGCACGAGGGCGAGCGCGAGGATCAGCAGCATGCGCGGCGCGAGCGCCCGCAGCAGGTCGCCTCGCAGACGGCGGACGAGGCCGCGCGGGGCGCTCACGCGGGACGGAAAAGCGCCCTGCACATCGGGAAGCCGGTGCCGGCGCCGTTTCCACCCCGTCAGTTGCGGCAGGACGAATGGGGCTGGCATCGGCGCATTCTAGTAGGGGGTTCGCGACAAATGCAACCGTGTTGCAGTGGGCGCGTCGGGCGTTGTTGCGCTCGCGGGCAGGCCCTGCGGCGAGCGGCCGCGGATGCGGGACGGGAATGGCGGGGTCGATCCGCTATAATTCTGCGTTTTACGATTTCCCGAGTGCCATGAGCGCCGATCCGAAAGCCCAACTCGCCGACCTGCTGCGTACCGCGCTCAAGAGCGTGGCGCCGGAACTTGCCGACACCGCCATCCATCTCGAGCGGCCGAAACAGGCCGGACACGGAGACTTCGCGACGAACCTCGCGCTGCAGCTCGCGAAACCGCTGCGCCGCCGCCCGCGCGAGCTGGCCGAGTTGCTGCTCGCCGAGCTGCCGCGCTCGACGCTGGTCGCGGCGACCGAAGTCGCCGGCGCCGGGTTCATCAACTTCACGCTCGCTGCCGCCGCGAAGACCGCAGCGGTCGGCACGGTGCTCGAGCAAGGAGCCGAGTTCGGCCGCGGCCCGCGCAACGGCACCACCGTGCAGCTCGAATTCGTCTCGGCGAACCCGACCGGCCCGCTGCACGTCGGGCACGGCCGCGGGGCGGCCTACGGCGCGTCGCTCGCGTCGGTGCTCGATTTCGCCGGTTCGGAAGTGACGCGCGAGTACTACATCAACGACGCCGGCCGCCAGATGGACATCCTCGCGCTGTCGACGTGGCTGCGCTATCTCGCGCTGCATGGCGTCGACATCCCGTTCCCGCCGAACGCCTACCAGGGCGACTACGTTGTCGACATGGCGCGCGCGATGCGCGAAGGGCATCAGGACCGCTTCGCCGGCTTCACCGCCGAACAGGTGCTCGAAGGCGCGCCGGGGCTGCCGATTGCCGAGCGCAAGGACGACGAGGCGAAGACGCAGCGCGAGGACCACCTCGACACGCTGATCGCGAACGCCAAGCGGCTGCTCGGCGAGGACTACCACTTCGTGCATGGCTTCGCGCTCAACGAGCAGCTCGGCGACGGGCGCGACGACCTTGAAGAGTTCGGCGTGCATTTCGACAAGTGGTTCTCGGAGAAAAGCCTGTTCGACACCGGGCTCGTGGACCGCGCGGTCGCCGAGCTCGAAAAGCGCGGCCACGTGTATCTGCAGGACGGCGCGAAGTGGTTCCGCTCGACCGCGTTCGGCGACGAGAAGGATCGCGTCGTGCAGCGCGAGAACGGGCTGTACACGTATTTCGCGTCCGATATCGCGTACCACCTGAACAAGTACGAGCGCGGCTACGACCGCATCATCGACATCTGGGGCGCCGATCACCACGGCTACATTGCGCGCGTCAAGGGAGCGATCGCCGCGCTCGGCCTGCCGCCGGAAAAGCTCGAGGTGACGCTGGTGCAGTTCGCGGTGCTGTATCGCAACGGGCAGAAGGCGTCGATGTCGACGCGCTCGGGCGAGTTCGTCACGCTGCGCGAACTGCGCCGCGAAGTCGGCAACGACGCGTGCCGCTTCTTCTACGTGCTGAGAAAGAGCGACCAGCACCTCGATTTCGACCTCGATCTGGCGAAAAGCCAGAGCAACGAGAACCCGGTTTATTACGTGCAGTACGCGCACGCCCGCGTCTGCTCGGTGCTTGAGCAGTGGGGCGGCGACGCGGCCGAACTGCGCGCCGCGCAGCTCGATCTTCTCGCGAACGAGCGCGAGCTCGCGCTGTGCGCGCGCCTCGGCAGCTTCCCCGAGCTGATCCAGAACGCCGCCGCGGACTACGCGCCGCACCAGATCGCGTTCTACCTGAAGGACCTCGCTGCGGAGTTCCACAGCTGGTACAACGCCGAGCGCATGCTCGTCGACGATCCCGCGCTGCGTCTGGCGCGGCTCGCGCTGGCGGCAGCGGTGCGCCAGGTGCTGGCCACTGCGCTGGCGCTGCTCGGCGTGTCCGCCCCGCAGTCTATGTAACGTCCCAACGTCCGGAGAACCTCGTGAGCCGCGCCCCCAAGTCCCGGCCGACAACCCGCCGCCCGCCCGCGAAAAGCGGCGGCGGGGTGATCGTCGGCATCTTCATCGGCCTGATCCTCGGCGCACTGTTCGCGGCCGGCGCGGCGTGGTGGTTCACCCGCTCGTCGCCTTTCCAGACGCCGCAAGGCAGCAGCAGCGTGCCGAGCCGCGTGCCGTCGGCGCCGGACCAGCCGCCGTTGTCGCTGCCGGGCAAGCCGGGTGACCGCCCGGTCGTCAAGCCCGACTTCGAGTTCTACAAGATCCTGCCGCAGGGCAACGTCGCGCCGGCCGAAGTCCCGCCCGCTCCGCCGCCCGCGCCCCCGGTCGCCGAGCGGCTGTACCTGCAGATCGGCGCTTTCGAGAACCCCGCCGAAGCCGACAACCTCAAGGCGAGGCTCGCGCTCGCCGGCATCGAGGCGAGCGCGCAGCGCGCGCAACTGCCCGACGGGCGAACGATGCACCGCGTGCGAATCGGCCCGTTCGCCAAGCCGGAAGACATGAACCCGGTGCGCACGCGGCTGGCCGACGCAGGCTTCACCGGCACCGTCGTGAAAGCCAGCCCCTGATTCGCGTTTCCATGCCGCTGGCACGGACGTTCGCGGGAACGTCCGCGCGCGGTTGCCGTCCGAGACATTGTCATCAACCCGGGAGCAATGCATGAATCGTCGTCTCGCCCTCAAGCAACTCGCCGCGCTCGGCGCGCTGTCCACGCTGGGCGCCTCCGCCTCCGTTTTCGCGCAGCGGCAGGCTTTCCAGACGCTGGGCACGAAAGTGCCGACCGAAGTCGCAGGCAAGGTCGAAGTGATCGAGTTCTTTTCCTACGGCTGCCCGCACTGCCACGACTTCGAACCGCTGCTCAACGGCTGGGCGAAGAAGCTGCAGGGCGACGTGAACTTCGTCAAGGTGCCGATCACGTTCAACCGTCCCGAATGGACGGCGCTGGCGCGGCTCTACTACACGCTCGAAGCGATGGGCCAGGCCGAAGAGAAAGGGCCGGCGGTGTTTGCCGCGATCCATGACCAGAGGCAGCCGCTGTACCGGGATGAGGTGCTGATGCAGTGGGTCGCGAGTTCGGGGCTCGACAGCAAGGGCTTCAGCGACATCTACAAGTCGTTCGGCGTGCAGTCGAAAGTGCAGCGCTCGAACCAGATCGCAGCCGCCTACAAGGTCAGCGGCGTGCCGATGATGGCCGTCGATGGCCGCTACACCGTTTCCGCGAGCTCGGCGGGCGGATTCGAGCAGATGCTCAAGGAAGTCGATCAGCTGATCGCCCGCTCGCGCAGCGAGCAGAAAAAAGGCTGAACTTCGTCGACTCGTTCCCCCGGCCGACCCGCGCGGCCGGATAACCCTACGGGGTAAAAGCTTCTTTCGCCGCACGCCTGATCCGGGTATCGTTTTCGACGGAAGCGGGTCGGCGCCCGTATGACGCCGCGTTGCACAGCCCGTCTTCGACAAACGGAGGCAGCGATGCAGTCACTTCAGGCGGAGGTCAACGCCGCGCGATTCGACGCGGTTCTGGAACAGATCGCGAACAAGTTGCCGGCCGACCAGGCGGCGCTGATCGAGCCGTTCGCGCGGCGATGGTTCGGCCAGGTCGCGCCGGAGGATCTCGCCGACCGCTCGGTCGACGACCTGTACGGCGCCGTGGTCAGCCACTGGCAGTTCGTGCGCAAGCATCGCGGCGGCACGCGCTTGCGCGTGTACAACCCCAAGCTCGAAGAGCACGGCTGGGAATCCACGCACACCGTCGTCGAAATCGTCAATGACGACATGCCGTTCCTCGTCGATTCGATCACTTTGGAAGTCAACCGGCAGGGGCTCACGCTGCACCTGATCATCCATCCGGTGATGCGTGTCGTGCGCGACGAAGCGGGTCAGTACCTCGGGATCGCCGAAGACGGCGACACGCGCGGGCATTACGAATCGATCATCCACGTCGAAGTCGACCGCCGCACCGAAGCGGACGACGTCGAGGCGCTGCGCAACGGGCTCGAGCGCGTCCTCGCCGACGTGCGCGCGGCGGTCACCGACTGGCCGGCGATGCAGCAGCGCGTGGTCGAGATCATCCAGGGCATCGAGCAGGACCCGCCACCGGTTCCACCGGACGAGATCGCGGAGACGGTGGCTTTCCTGAAGTGGCTGCTGGACGAGAACATCGTGCTGCTCGGCTGTCGCGACTACGAGCTGGTCGCTGCCGACGGCGACAGCGAACTGCACATCCGGCCCGGCTCGGGGCTCGGCCTGCTGCGAGAGCGTCCGGGAGAGAACGTGTCGCGCTCGTTCGCGGCGCTGCCGATGAACCTCAAGGCGACGCTGCCGAATCTGCCCGTGCTGCTGACCGTGACGAAGTCGAACACGCGTTCGACGGTGCATCGGCCGGGGTTCATCGACCGCTTCAGTGTCAAGGTGTTCGACGAGAATGGCCGCGCGCGCGCCGAACGCCGCGTGATCGGGCTGCTCGCGTCGACCGCGTACAGCACCAGCCCGAGGCTGATCCCGTTCCTGCGCCGCAAGGTCGCCGCGGTCGTCGAGCAGGCCGGCCTGCTGCCGAAAAGCCATGCCGCGAAGGCGTTGCTGACGATCCTCGAGCGCTACCCGCGCGACGAGCTGTTCCAGATCTCCACCGAGGATCTGTACCACCAGGCGATGGGCATCCTGCGGCTCGGCGAGCGCCAGCGCACGCGCCTTTTCGTTCGCACCGACCCGTTCGCGCGCTTCGTCTCGTGCCTGATCTACGTGCCGCGCGAGCACTACAACACCGACCAGCGGCTGCGCATGCAGGCGGTGCTGATGGAAGCGTTCAATGGCAGCAGCGCCGAGTTCGACGTACAGTTCTCCGAATCGGCGCTGGCGCGCGTCCTGATCATCGTGCGCACGCGCGAGTCGGCGATTCCGCCGTTCGACGTGCACGAGCTCGAGCAGCGCTTGGTGCGGGCGACGCGGCGCTGGGAGGACGAGCTGCAGCGCGCGATCCTCGAGCACTGCGGCGAGGAGCGTGGCATGGTGCTGCTGCGCCGCTATGCCGACGGCTTCCCGGCCGGCTACCGCGAGGAATACGCACCGCGCGTCGCGATGTTCGACATCGAGCAGATGGAAGCGCTCGCCGATGACCGCGACCTCGCGATGAGCCTCTACATCCCGCTCGAAGCGCCGCCGGGGCGGCTGAACTTCAAGATCTACCGCGTCGGCGCACCGGTGCCGCTGTCGCAGAGCCTGCCGATGCTCGAACGCATGGGCGTCGCCGTCATCGACGAGAAGCCGTCGGAGATCGAGCGCCAGGACGGGCGCTGTGTGTGGATTCACGACTTCGGGCTGTCGTACGCGGGCGCCGAGGAACTCAACCTGGACCGGCTGCGGGCGCTGTTCCACGATGCTTTCCTGCACGCGTGGCGCGGCGACATCGAGAGCGACGACTTCAACCGCCTGACGCTGCGCGCCGGGCTCACGTGGCGCGAGATCGTCGTGCTCCGCGCTTACGCGAAGCACATGCGCCAGGCGGCTTTCACGTTCAGTCAGGCGTACATGGAGCAGACGCTCGCGGCCCACCCGAAGCTCGCGCGGCAACTGATCGACCTGTTCGCGCTGCGCTTCGACCCGGCGCGCGGCGGCGAGCGCGAGGCGCAGGCGGCGGCGCTCGTCACGAACATCGAGGAGGCGCTGAACAACGTCGCCAACCTCGACGAGGACCGCATCCTGCGGCAGTTCCTCGCGATGGTGCTGGCGACGCTGCGCACGAACTACTACCAGCGCGCTGCCGACGGCAGGCCGAAGACTTATCTGTCGCTGAAGCTCGATCCGCGCCGCATCCCGAACCTGCCGCAGCCGCTGCCGATGTTCGAGATTTCCGTCTATTCGCCGCGCTTCGAAGGCGTGCATCTGCGCGGCGGGCGCGTCGCGCGCGGCGGCCTGCGCTGGTCGGACCGCATGGAGGACTTTCGCACCGAAGTGCTCGGCCTCGTGAAGGCTCAGATCGTCAAGAACGCCGTCATCGTGCCGGTCGGCTCGAAAGGCGGCTTCGTCGTCAAGAACCCGTCCGCCGGCGACCGCGAGGCGCTGCTGGCCGAAGGCGTCGAGTGCTACCGCACGTACCTGCGCGGCCTGCTCGACGTGACCGACAACCTCGTGCAGGGCCGAATCGTGCCGCCCGTCGATGTGCTGCGCCATGACGAGGACGACCCTTACCTCGTCGTCGCCGCCGACAAGGGAACGGCGACGTTCTCCGATCATGCGAATGCGGTGGCGGCCGAATACGGCTTCTGGCTCGGCGACGCGTTCGCGTCCGGCGGCTCCGCCGGCTACGACCACAAGAAAATGGGCATCACCGCGCGCGGTGCCTGGGAGTCGGTCAAGCGCCACTTCCGCGAACTCGGGCTGAACACGCAAGAAGAACCGTTCACCGTCGTCGGCATCGGCGACATGTCCGGTGACGTGTTCGGCAACGGCATGCTGCGCTCGCGCACGATCCGGCTCGTCGCCGCGTTCGACCACCGTCACGTCTTCATCGACCCGACTCCGGACGCCGAAAGCTCGTTTGCGGAACGCGAGCGCCTGTTCGCGCTGCCGCGCTCGTCGTGGGACGACTACGACAAGGCGCTGATCTCGACAGGCGGCGGCGTGTGGTCGCGCCACGCGAAATCGATCCCCCTGTCGCCGCAGGTGCGCGAGGCGCTCGACATCGAAGCCGAGATACTGTCGCCTGCCGAGCTGATCCGCGCGATCCTCACCGCGCCGGTCGATCTGCTCTACAACGGCGGCATCGGGACCTATGTCAAGGCGACGAGCGAGACCGACGCCGCGGTCGGTGACCGCACGAACGACGCGGTGCGCGTCAATGGCGCGGCGTTGCGCTGCCGCGTCGTCGCCGAAGGCGGCAACCTCGGCGTCACGCAGCTCGGGCGCATCGAATACGCGCTCAAGGGCGGCAAGATCAACACCGATGCGATCGACAACTCCGGCGGCGTGGACTGCTCGGATCACGAGGTGAACATCAAGATCCTGCTCGACAGCGTCGTCGACGAAGGCGACCTGACCGACAAGCAGCGCAACGCATTGCTGGTCGAGATGACCGACGAAGTGGCCGGCCTCGTGCTGCGCGACAACTACGGCCAGACACAGGTGCTGTCGGTGACGCGCTCGCGAGGCGTCGCGCTGCTCGGCGAGCAGGCCGAATTCATCCGCCGGCTCGGCCATGCGGGGCGCCTCAACCGCAAGCTCGAGTTCCTGCCGATGGACGAGGAGATCGCCGAGCGGGCGCTCAAGCAGGTCGGCCTCGTCACGCCCGAGCTCGCGGTGCTGCTCGCGTACAGCAAGATCGAGCTGTTCGACGAAGTCATCGCCTCCGACGTGCCGGAGGACCCGTACATCTCGGCCGCGCTGAAGAACTATTTTCCGGAGCCGCTGCGCGAACGCTACGCGGCGCAGATCGAGCGCCATCCGCTGCGGCGCGAGATCATCGCGACGCATGTCGTCAATAGCATGATCAACCGCGTCGGACCGACTTTCGTCAGCCGGCTGCACGGCGAACTCGGCGCGACGCCGGCAGAAGTCGTCCGGGCGTACATGGCGAGCCGCGAAGTGTATGGCCTCGTGCCGACATGGCGCGACATCGAGGCGCTCGACAACGTCGTTGCGGAGGTGCTGCAGACCGAGATGATCGTCGAGTCGGTCCGGCTGATCGAGCGCGGCGCGGTGTGGTTCCTGCGCCACCGCAACTGGATTGCCGACCTGCAGGCGACGCTCGACTATTTTGCGGCGGGAGCGGCGGAACTGTCGGCCGGGCTGCGCGACTTCGTCCAGCCGGCGTACCGCGAAGTCCTCGACATCGTCGCCACAGGTTTCATCGAGAAAGGCGTGCCGGCGCCGCTCGCGCAGCGCATCGCGTCGCTCGACGAGCTGTATTCGGCGCTCGATCTCGTCGAAGTCGCGGCGGAAACCGGGCGGCCCGAAGCGACGGTCGCGCGCGTGTATTACGCCCTCGGCGACCGGCTCGACCTGTACTGGCTCGGGCTGCAGATCTCCGCGCTGCCGGCTGAATCGCGCTGGCAGGGGCTCGCGCGCAGCGCGCTGCGCAACGAGCTGTCGAACCAGGCGCGCATCCTCGCTGCCGAAGCGCTCAGGCATTGTCCGGGCGTCGAACAGCCCGAAGTGGTGATCGCCGCGTGGGAAGCCCGCAACCGCAGCACCGTCGAGCGTTACCGGCATCTCCTCGCGGACGTGAAGACCGCTACGCAGACCGACATGCCGATGCTGTCGGTGCTGTTGCGCGAGCTGCGCAACATGAGCTGAAGAGCGCCGGGCTGCGGTCTTCAGGGCAGCCCCACGCTCGCAGGCGCGATGTCGCGCGCGGTGCCGGGCTCGACGCCGAGGGCTGCCGCGACGCCCGGATGCATGACGCGACCGGCGCAGATGTTCAGCCCGCGCGCCAGATGCGGATCGTCGCGCAGCGCCTCGCGCCAGCCCTTGTCGGCGAGCGCGAGCACGCAGGGCAGCGTCGCGGCATTCAGCGCGAGGGTCGAGGTCCGGGCGACTGCGCCCGGCATGTTCGCGACGCAGTAATGCACGACCTCGTCGACGACGAAAGTCGGATCGGCATGAGTCGTCGGGCGTGAAGTCTCGAAACAGCCGCCCTGGTCGATCGCGACGTCGACGACCACGGTGCCCGAGCGCATCCTGCGCACGATGTCGCGCGTGACCAGCTTCGGCGCCGCGGCACCGGGCACCAGCACCGCGCCGATCACGAGATCGGCGTCGAGCACGGCGGCTTCGATCGCGTCGGTGCTCGCGTGCAGCGTGTGCAGCTGCGTGCCGAAGCGCTCGCCGAGCCGGCGCAGGACTGCCACCGACCGGTCGACGATCGTCACCGCGGCGCCCATGCCGAGCGCGATCAGCGCGGCATTGCCGCCGACGACTCCGCCGCCGAGGATCACGACCCGCGCCGGCTCTACGCCCGGCACGCCGCCGAGCAGCAGTCCGCGCCCGCCGGCTGCTTTCTCGAGACAGTGCGCGCCGGCCTGCACGCTCATCCGCCCGGCGACTTCCGACATCGGCGCGAGCAGCGGCAGCCCGCCGTCGGCGTCGCCAACCGTCTCGTACGCGATCGCGGTGACGCCGCTCGCGAGCAGGTCGTTTGCCTGTTGCGGGTCCGGCGCGAGGTGGAGATAGGCGAACAGCACTTGGCCGGCGCCAAGGCGCACGCGCTCGGCGGGCTGGGGCTCCTTGACCTTGACGATCAGTTCGGCGGCGCCATACAGCGCTGCGGCGTCGTCCTCGATGCGTGCCCCGGCGCGCCGGTAGTCGTCGTCTCCGGCGCCGATGCCGCGCCCGGCATCGCGCTCGACGATCACTTCGTGGCCGTGCGCGACGACCTCGCGGACGCTCGCCGGCGTGAGCCCGACGCGATATTCATGGACCTTGATTTCCCTCGGCACGCCGATCAGCATGTTGAACCTCCCGCGCAGGTGGCCGGACGCCGGCCGGCGCGACCCGGGCAGCGGCCCGATTGCCGCATCGCCTACAATCGCAGTCTTCCCCGACGACCGCACATCGAAATGCAAGTATCCACGATCCCGCCCGAATCCGCCGCCCTCGAAGACGCCGCCGGCGTCGTGCACCGCCGTGCCGAAGGGCCGGTGCGTATCGTGTCGCTGGTGCCGTCGCTGACCGAACTGGTATGCGAGCTCGGGCTCGCCGACCAGTTCGTCGGGCGCACCGGCTTCTGCATTCATCCACGCGATATCGTCAGGAAGGTGGCGAAAGTCGGCGGCACGAAGGACGTCAGGATCGACGTCGTGCGGGCCCTCGAGCCCACTCACCTGATCGTGAATATCGACGAGAACCGGCGCGAGACGGTCGACCTGCTCGCCGCATTCATTCCGAATGTCATCGTCACCCACCCGTGCACGCCCGAGGACAATTTCGGGCTGTACCGGCTCTTCGGCCGGATCTTCGAGCGTGACGCCGAAGCCGGCCGGCTGGCCGCGGATCTTGCCGCCGCGCTCGATGCCGCGCGCGCCGTGGCCGCGTCGCTGCCGCCGGAGCGGGTGCTGTACCTGATCTGGCGCGAGCCGTGGATGAGCGTGTCGCGCGACACCTATATCTCGGCGACGCTGCGCGCGGTCGGCTGGGAAACGGTGCCGGGCGAGACATCGAGTCGTTATCCCGAAATCGCCTGGCAGGCGTCGGCAGTCGCGGACGCGCAACGAGTGCTGCTGTCGTCCGAACCCTACCGTTTCCGCGCGTTGCATCTGGACGAGGTCGCGCGGCTGTCGGGCCGGCCCACTGCGCTGATCGACGGCAAAATGACGTCCTGGTACGGCAGTCGCGCCGCGGCCGGGCTGCGCTATCTCGCGCGGCTGCGGGAGCGGCTCGCAGTCGAGTAGGGGTAGGGAAAGTTCCCGGGCCGCTTCGACGCTGCAGCCGAGTCAGCGCGAAGCGAACGCCTGCGCGAAGTTTTCCGGCGTCAGCACCGCGAACAGCGACCGCAGCAGCCGGTGGCGGTTGAGCTTCAGCAACGCCTTGTCGCGGCTGACGAGATGGCTCGCTTCGCCGTCGCGCGCGATCTCGAGAAACTTCTGGTCGTCGCGGTCGCGGCACAGCGGCAGCGCAGGCGCCGGTCGATCGACCAGGGCGGGGGCGTCACGGTCGGGGAGTAGCGTGACGCGGGCCGCGTAGCCAGCGAGGATCGCCGCCTGACGTTCGGCAGCGACGCCGAACTGGCGGTACGCGAGGACGTGGCGCAATTCATCGAGGGCATCGGCGCGCGTGACGAGGGTGAGATGGCCGCTCTCGATCGCATCGCGCAGGCGCGCCAGCGCCGGGTCTTCGAAAAGCCATAGCGCCATGACGGTGTTCGTGTCGAGAACGACGCGCGGGCACGAAAGGGCGGGCATCGGATCTTCCGGGGGGTGGCGGTCAACGACAGCGAGGGGGCCGCAGCCCCCTCGCGATGGACGAGCGGCGGCTCGCGTCAGGCCGCCTGGGTCGCGTCGAGGCGGACCTTGACGAAGGAGCCGGGAGCGTCCTCGATCGGCTTGAGTTTGCCTTTCGCCGGGTCGCGCGCGTCGACCTGCTCGGGCTCCTGCGGCACGATCCATCCCTGCCAGTCGGTCCACCACGAACCCTCCTGGTGCTGCGCGCCTTCGAACCACGCGTCGGCGTCCTTCGGCAACTTTGCCGACGGGTTCAGCCAGTAGCCGTACTTGTTCGATGCGGGCGGGTTGACGATGCCGGCGATGTGGCCGGAGCCGCCGAGCACGAAGCGCACCGGGCCGCCGAGCGCCTGAGCGCCCGTGTAGGTGCTCTTCCACGGCGCGATGTGGTCTTCGAGCGTCGAGATGAAGTAGCACGGGATCTTGATCTTCGACAGATCGATCGGCACGCCGTCGATGACGATGCCGCCCGGCTCGACGAGCCGGTTTTCCATGTACATCGTGCGCAGGTAGTAGCTGTGCATCTTCGCCGGCATGCGCGTCGAGTCGGAGTTCCAGTACAGCAGGTCGAACGGGAACGGGTCCTTGCCCATGAGGTAGTTGTTCACGACGAAGGACCAGATCAGGTCGTTCGCACGCATCATGTTGAAGGTGCCGGCCATCTCGGAACCTTCGAGGTAGCCGCGCTCGAGCATCTTCTTCTCGAGGTTCGCCACCTGGCCCTCGTCGATGAACACGCCCAGTTCGCCCGGCTCCGAAAAGTCGATCATCGTCGTGAAGAACGTCGCCGTCGCGATGCGCTTGTCCTTCTTCCCGGCGAGGTACGCGAGCGTCGTCGCCAGCAGCGTGCCGCCGAGGCAGTAGCCGCAGACGTTCACTTCCTTCTCGCCGGTCTGCTTCTCGATCGCGTCGAGCGCCGCGATGATGCCTTCGTGCATGTACGACTCGAAAGTCTTCTCGGCCAGGCGCCCGTCGGGGTTCACCCACGACACGACGAACACCGTGTGGCCCTGGTCGACACACCACTTGATGTACGAATTCTTCTCGCGCAGGTCGAGGATGTAGAACTTGTTGATCCACGGCGGCACGATCAGCAGCGGGCGCTTGAGCACCTTGTCGGTGCGCGGCGTGTACTGGATCAGCTGCATCATGTCCGTCTGGAACACGACCTTGCCCGGCGTCGTCGCGACGTTGCGGCCGAGCTCGAATGCGGTCGTGTCGGTCATCTTGACGCGCAGCTGGCCGCCGCCGTCTTCCATGTCGCGCAGCAGGTTGTTCAGGCCCTTGATCAGGTTCTGGCCGTTGTTCTTGACCGTCTCGCGGAAAACCTCCGGATTCGTCAGCGCGAAATTCGACGGCGACAGCGCGTCGATGTACTGGCGCGTGAAGAAGTTCACTTTCTTCTGCGAGTGCTCGTCGAGTCCTTCGACACAGCACACCGTGTCATGCACGTGGCGTGCGGTGATCAGGTACGACTGCTTGATGAAGTCGAACAGGAAATGCTCTTCCCACTGCTCGTCCTTGAAGCGCTTGTCGGTCTTCTCGGGCTGTGCGATCGGCGCCCCGTGCATGCCCATGACGCGCAGCATCGAATGCTGCCACAGCGAGAAGTAGTCCCACACCAGGTTCATCTGCGACTGGGCGAGCTTGTAGGGATTGGCCAGCAGCTTGGCCATCATGTCCATGAACGCCTGCGCGATGCCCAGCTCGTCGCTGGGCGTGGAGACGCCTTTCTTGAGCTGACGCTGGACGTGTTCGCTGATCAGGTGCGAAGCGCGCTGGGCGACTTCGGCGTAGGTCTTGGCGACCTCCTTCGGATCCGGCAGCTCGGCAAATACATTCTCGGGGGTGGGTGCAGCCATCTCTCTATTGCTCCTGTTTTTTCATGCAATGCGTTCGAATCGGATCGTGCCGTCGTCGCTGGTCAGCCTGCGAGCCTCGTTTCTTTTGACGAGGTAGTTGAGGTGGGCGATCGCTTCTCCCATCGCGAACATGACCTGGTGCGTGTCCAGTTCGCGGGGAAACAGCGTCGAGAGGACGTCCGCGGCGCTGCCGGGCGTTTCGATCGCGCCCAGCAGTTCGTCGCAACGTTCATGGTGGTGTGTTTCGAGCTGTGCGATTCTTGCCCCGATGCCGCGGAATGGTCGACCATGTGATGGTAGCACGAGCGTATCGTCGGGCAAGTCCTTGAAGCGATTCAGCGAATCGAGGAACCAGCCGAGCGGATCGTCATTCGGCGTTGCCGCATAAACGCTGACGTTCGTCGAAATGCGCGGCAGCAGCATGTCACCCGAAATGAGTATCCCGAGCTGCTCGCAGTACAGGCTCGCATGCTCGGGCGCATGACCATATCCTACGATGACGCGCCAATCGTGGGCGCCGATCGTCACGGCGTCGCCGTCGAACAGGCGGTGGTAGGCTGTGGGGAGCGTCGGCACGCCGCGGCGATAACCGTTGCCGCGATCGACGAGTGCCGCCTGGCGCGCGTCGTCGAGTCCGTGGCTGCGGAACTGCGCGACCATGTCGGTGACCGAATATCCGGGCAGCTGGTTCCATATCGCGTGGCCGTACAGCAGCTCGCCCTGCGTCATCCACACCGGCGCGTCGTCGCGCGCGGCGAGCCAGGTCGCCAGGCCGAGATGGTCGGGATGGTGGTGGGTGACGACGACGCGGCCGACCGGGCGCCCGTCGTTCGCGAGGATCGTGCTCCAGTGCTCGCGCACTTCGTCCAGGCCGAAGCCGGTGTCGACCGCGGCGAGCGTTTCGCCGTCGTCGAGCAGCCACAGGTTGATGTGGTCGAGGGCGAATGGCAGCGGCATCCGCACCCAGCTCACCCCCTTCGCCACGGGGAGCGTCTCGCCGCCGGCAGGGGTCTCGCTGAACGGATACTGCAGTTCGGTAAGACGTTTCATCGGTTTCTCTCCGTTGGACGGGGCAAGCAATCGCCGATTGCTCAAACCCCTCAATTCTGATTAACTTTTCCGCTCTCTCAGAGCGGCTGCTTGCGCTGGACGCAATCGACCAGGCCGTTTTACTTCGGGCACCGATCAATGGCAAGCGAACAAACCTACACCATTACCGAACTCGCGCGCGACTTCGACGTGACGCCCCGGGCGATCCGCTTCTACGAGGATCAGGGGCTGCTGAAGCCTTCCCGTGCCGGGCGCACGCGCATCTATTCCAAGTCCGACCGTACGCGTCTCAAGCTCACGCTGCGCGGCAAGCGCCTCGGCCTGTCGCTCGCCGAAATCAAGGAATTGCTCGAGATGCACGGCGGGGTGCGCAATCCCGCCGCGCAGCTGGTGCGTTTCCTCGTCGTGCTCGCCGACCGCCGCGAAGCGCTCGAACAGCAGCGCGAGGACATCGAGGCGGTGCTCGGCGAGATCGCGATGCTCGAAAAACAGTGCTCCGACCTGCTCGGCCACGATGCCGGCGGGGCCGCCGCCGCCCGCGCCGAGATCGTGCGCCGGATGCGCAGCGAGGCTTGATTTTTTTCGTGATTAGTTTACGTTGACGTAAACGTAATAACAACCGGAAATTCAACGACCCGACGGGGAGACGCGATGAGATACGAGCTGCCGATTTTCCAGCCCAAAGACCCCGGGTATGCAGATCGTGTCCGTGAAAGTTTCCGCCTGCAGCAGGCAATGGCGCTGATCGGCGCCGAATTGCCGGTCGTCGAGCCGGGCCATGTCGAGATCCACCTGCCGTTCAAGCCTGAAATCACGCAGCAGCACGGCTTCATTCATGGCGGCGTCGTCGGGATGATCGCGGATTCCGCGGCCGGCTACGCGGCGAACACGCTGACGGCGGCCGGCACCAGCGTGCTGACCGTCGAATACAAGCTGAACCTGCTCGCGCCGGCCGACGGCGAACGGCTCGTCGCGCGCGGCGAAGTCGTCAAGCCCGGCCGCACGCTGCTGATCACGCGCGCGGAAGTGTTCGCGATCAGGCGCGAGCAATGGACGTTGTGCGCGGTGATGCAGCAGACGATCATGGCGATGCATGGCCGGAAGGAAGGGGTCGAGTGATTTCAGCTGCCGCGGCGCGGCCGCGGTGTTGCAGGCAAAACTGAAGGAATTCTCTGTGCCAGTCGAACTTCGCGTGTTGGATGCGGATGACCGGGTCTGCCTCGACCACGTCCGCCAGTTCTTCCGCAACTATGCCGCGTCGATTGGCGTGGACTTGTGTTTCCAGGGGTTCGGCGACGAGATGGCGTCGTTGCCGGGCGCGTATGGGGGGCCGCAGGGCAGGCTTTTCTACGCCGAACTCGACCGGCAGCCCGCGGGCTGCGTCGGACTCCGCCCGTTCTCCGACGGCATCTGCGAGATGAAGCGCCTGTACGTCGAGCCGGCGCTGCGCGGCCTGGGGGTCGGCCGCGAACTGGTCCTCGCGGCGATCCGGGAGGCGAAGGAAATCGGCTATCGGCGCATCCTGCTCGACACGTTGCCGACGATGCGCATCGCCGTGAAGCTGTATCGCGAACTCGGTTTCACCGAGGCGCCGGCCTACTACCCGACGCCGGTCGAAGGGACGCTTTTCCTCGCACTGGACCTCGAGAACTGGTCGGAGGAGGAGGTCGCGAACGAAAACCTGTTCCACCTCTTCGATTACAACCGCGCCTGGGCGCGCCAGATGCAGCAGATCGACCCGGGTTTCTTCGAGAAACTGTCGAAGCTGCAGTCGCCCGAATACCTGTGGATCGGCTGCTCGGATTCGCGCGTGCCGGCGAACCAGATCGTCGGCCTGCTGCCCGGTGAAGTCTTCGTGCATCGCAACGTCGCGAACGTCGTCGTGCATACCGACCTCAACTGCCTGTCGGTGATCCAGTTCGCCGTCGACGTGCTGAAAGTCAGGCACATCATGGTCGTCGGCCACTACGGTTGCGGCGGCGTGAAGGCGGCGCTCGGACGCGAGCGCGTCGGCATCGTCGACCTGTGGTTGCGCCACGTGCAGGACGTGCACGTCAAGCACCGCCAGGCGGTCGATCGGCTGCCGCCGGAACTTGCGCACGACCGGCTGTGCGAACTGAACGTGCTCGAACAGGTCGTCAATGTGGCCCAGACCGTGGTCGTGCAGGACGCGTGGAAACGCGGCCAGCCGCTGGCGGTGCATGCGTGGATCTACGGGCTGAAGAACGGCTTGGTGCGCGATCTGGGCCTCAACGTGACGCGCCCCGAAGACCTGGTGCCGCGTTATGTCGCGGCGCTCGAAACGCTGGCCTGAGAGCCGGTCATCCCTACAAGTCGTACAGGAGAGAAAGCATGAATGATCCCGTTGTCATCGTTTCCGCCGCCCGCACGCCGATGGGCGGCTTCCAGGGCGATTTGTCCGCGCTGAGCGGCCCGCAACTTGGCGCGGTCGCGATCCGGGCGGCCGTCGAACGCGCCGGCGTCAACGCCGAAGCGGTGCAGGAAGTGCTGATGGGCTGCGTGCTGCCGGCGGGCGTCGGGCAGGCCCCGGCGCGCCAGGCGGCGCTCGGCGCTGGTCTGCCGCTATCGGCCGGCTGCACGACGGTCAGCAAGGTATGCGGCTCCGGCATGAAGTCGGTGATGCTCGCGCACGACCTGCTGGTCGCCGGCACGAACGACGTGATGGTCGCCGGCGGCATGGAGTCGATGTCGAACGCCCCGTACTTGCTGCCGAAGGCGCGCGGCGGCTACCGCCTCGGCCACGGCCAGGTGCTCGACCACATGTTCCTCGACGGCCTCGAGGACAGCTACTCGAAAGAGAACAAGGGTCGCCTGATGGGCACTTTTGCCGAAGACTGTGCGAGCCACTTCGACTTCAGCCGGGCCGCGCAGGACGCGTTCGCGATCGCCTCGACGACGCGCGCGCAGAACGCGATCCAGGACGGCAGCTTCGCGTGGGAAGTCGCGCCGGTGACGGTGCCGGGGCGCAAGGGTGACGTCGTCGTCGACAAGGACGAGCAGCCGCCGAAAGCGCAGATCGACAAGATCGCCGGCCTGAAGCCGGCGTTCGCCAAAGACGGCACGGTCACGGCCGCGAATTCGAGCTCGATCTCCGACGGCGCGGCCGCGCTGGTGATGATGCGCCGCTCGACCGCCGACAAGCTCGGCCTTGCGCCCCTTGCGACGATCGTCGGCCATGCGACGCACGCGCAGGAGCCGCAGTGGTTCACGACCGCCCCGGTCGGTGCGGTGCAGAAAGTGCTGGCGAAGGCCGGCTGGAACGTCGGCGACGTCGACCTGTGGGAAATCAACGAAGCGTTCGCGGTCGTCACGATGGCGGCGATGAAGGAACTCGACCTGCCGCACGACAGGGTGAACGTGCACGGCGGCGCGTGCGCGCTCGGCCATCCGATCGGCGCGTCCGGCGCCCGGATCATCGTCACGCTGCTCGGCGCGCTGAAGCAGTACGGCAAGAAGCGCGGCGTCGCGAGCCTGTGCATCGGCGGCGGCGAGGCGACGGCGGTTGCGGTGGAGCTCGTCTAAATGATCCTCACGCAAGAACACGAGATGATCCGCGACTCGCTGCGCGCGTTCGCGCAGGAGCGCCTCGCGCCGTTCGCGGCCGAATGGGATCGCAACCACACGTTCCCGCGCGAAGCCTTGCGCGAACTCGCCGAGCTCGGCGCGCTCGGCATGGTCGTCCCCGAGCAGTGGGGCGGCGCGGGGATGGACTACGTCAGCCTCGTGCTCGCGCTCGAGGAAATTGCAGCCGGCGACGGCGCGACCTCGACGATCGTCAGCGTGCAGAACTCGCTCGCGTGCGGCATCCCGAATCGTTACGGCTCGGATGCACAGAAGGAAAAGTGGCTGAAGCCGCTTGCGAGCGGCCGGATGCTCGGCTGCTTCTGCCTCACCGAGCCGCACGTCGGCTCGGACGCCTCGGCGCTCAAGACCACCGCTGTGCGTGATGGAGACGGCTGGATCATCAACGGCGTCAAGCAGTTCATCACGACCGGCCGCGAAGCCGACGTCGCGATCGTGTTCGCGGTGACCGACAAGACGGCCGGCAAGAAAGGCATCTCGTGCTTCCTCGTGCCGACGAACGTTCCCGGCTACATTGTCGCGCGCATCGAGGAGAAGATGGGGCAGAAGGCCTCCGACACCGCGCAGATCCTGTTCGAGGACTGCCGCGTGCCGGCCGACGCGCTGCTTGGTGCCGAAGGGGAAGGCTACAAGATCGCGCTGTCGAACCTCGAAGCAGGGCGCATCGGCATCGCCGCGCAGTGCCTCGGCATGGCGCGCGCGGCGCTCGACGCGGCAGTGAAATACGCGCACGAGCGCGAGACGTTCGGCAAGCCGATTTTCGAGCACCAGGCGGTGAACTTCCGCCTCGCCGACATGGCGACGCAACTGGAAGCCGCACGCCAGCTCGTCTGGCACGCGGCGACGCTGAAGGATGCCGGCCGGCCGTGCCTCAAGGAAGCGTCGATGGCGAAGCTTTTCGCGTCCGAGATGGCCGAGAAGGTGTGCTCGGATGCGATTCAGGTCCACGGCGGCTATGGTTACGTGACCGACTTCCCTGTCGAGCGCATTTATCGCGACGTGCGGGTGTGCCAGATCTATGAAGGCGCGAGCGACATCCAGCGGCTGGTGATCGGGCGCTCGCTCGCCGCCTGAGGTCGTTGCCGCGTCCGCGAGAGCCGGGCCGCGAGGCCTGGGCAACAGGAGACAGCAGGATGTACGAAACCCTCGAAATCCGCACCGAAGGCGGCGTCGCGACGATCTGGATGAACCGCCCCGACGTGCATAACGCGTTCAACGCGCAGCTGATCGCGGACCTGACTGCCGCCTGTCGCGAACTCGACGCGGACGACACGGTGCGCGTCGTCGTGCTCGCCGGACGCGGCAAGAGTTTCTCCGCGGGTGCGGACCTGAACTGGATGAAAGCGGCTGCCGCGGCCAGCGTCGAAGACAACCTCGAGGACGCTCGCCGGCTCGCCGGCATGCTGCAGACGATTTCCGCGCTGGGAAAGCCGACGATCGCACGCGTGCAGGGCGCAGCTCTGGGCGGCGGGATGGGGCTCGCGAGTGCGTGCGACATCTGCGTCGCTGCGGAGCAGGCAGTGTTCGCGACCTCCGAAGTCAAGTTCGGCATCATCCCGGCGGCGATCAGCCCTTACGTGATCCGTGCGATCGGCGAGCGTCAGGCGTATCGCTATTTCCAGACCGCCGAGCGGATCACCGCCGCGCGCGCCGGAGAGATCGGCCTTGCGCACGAAGTCGTCGCGGCCGAAGCGCTCGACGCGAAAGTCGTCGAGATCGTCGCGGCGCTGCTGCAGGGCGGGCCGAAAGCGCAGGCCGCGGCGAAGGACCTGATCCGCAATGTCGCGAACCGGCCGGTCGGCGACGCAGTCGTCGAGGACACTGCGCGCCGCATCTCCAGCCTGCGTGCGACGCCGGAAGCGCAGGAAGGTCTCGACGCTTTCCTGTCGAAGCGCCCGGCGGTGTGGGTGGTGCAGGGCTGAACGCTGCCGCGCCGAGCGCGAGATGGATGCCTTGGCCGACTGGAGCGAAGCGCTGCAGGGGCTGACGCCGCTGCTCGACTGGCGTGACGTTCCGCTCGACGTCGCGTCGCTCGCCGCGCTCGCTGCCGGCCTTGGCTGGGCGAGCGGGCTGCGGCTCTACGCGCTCGTCTTCGCGCTCGGCGCGCTCGAGCGCTTCGGCGGCGTGCAGTTGCCCGGCGGCCTCGAAGTGCTCGCGCACCCGGTCGTGCTCGGGCTGTCCGGTTTCATGCTCGTCGCGGAGTTCTTCGCCGACAAGCTGCCATGGCTCGACTCGTTGTGGGACGCGGTGCACACCTTCATCCGCATTCCCGCCGGCGCAGCGCTCGCGGCGGCGGTGATGGGCGACCAGAGCGGCGCGATGCAGGTTGCGGCCGGGCTCGCCGGCGGCACCTTGGCTGCCGGCACGCATTTCGCGAAGGCCGGCGCGCGCGCGGCGATCAACACGTCGCCCGAGCCGCTCAGCAACGTCACGACTTCGCTCGGCGAGGACGCGATGTTCGCCGGCGGGCTGTGGATGCTGCTGCACCATCCTTTGTGGTTCCTCGTCGCGCTCGTCGTGTTCGTCCTGCTCGCCGGCGTGCTGATCGTGCTGCTGTGGCGCTTCATCGGCAGGCTGTTTCGGCCGCGCCCCCGACCGGGCGTTCCGTAAGTATCCGGCAATCCCGCGAACGGCAGCGACAACGCGGCGACTGACGGGAACCGAACCGAACCGGTCCGCAGCGGACCAATGGCAACAACACCACAACACCACAACAACTCGCCCGACCCCAACGACACCATGAATATCCCGTCCCCCTGCATCAACGTCTGCCGCATGAGTGCGGTCACCGGCCTGTGCGAAGGCTGCTTCCGCACGCTCGACGAGATCGCCCGCTGGAGCCGCCATGCCGACGTGGAGAAACGCCGCATCCTCGAAGCGGTGGAGCGGCGCCGCGCGCAGGCCCCCGTCGCGGCGAGCGCGGCTCGTGCGGAGCGGGCACGATGAGCGATGCACTGTGCGTCGGCGTGTGCATGATCGACTGGGACAGCGGAGTGTGCCTCGGTTGCGGCCGCACGCCCGAGGAGATCGACGGCGTGCCGGTGGCACCTGCGCCCTCGCAGACGCCGGCGAAAGTGCCGCTGCCGGCAAACGTCGCGGCACGGGTCGGCGAAGGCTCGCAATGAGCGCGGCGGCAAAGCTTCCGGCGACGATCGCCGTGCTCGAGCGCGGCTGGCTGTCGTCGAACAACGTCGTGCTGTTCGACGGTGGCGAAGCGACGCTGATCGACAGCGGCTACGTCAGCCACGCCGCGCAGACGGTGGCGCTGCTGCACCGCACGCTCGACGGCCGCCGCCTCGGACGGCTGATCAACACGCACTCGCATTCCGACCATATCGGCGGCAACGCGGCAGTGCAGCGGGCGTTCGGCTGTGCGATCACGGTGCCTGCCGGGATGGCAGGCGCAGTGGCCGAGTGGGATGAGGCGGCGCTGCTGCTGAGCACTGCCGAGCAGGCCGGCGAACGTTTCCAGGCCGACGGGGTGCTGGCCGCGGGCGAAACCGTCGAGATGGGCGGCCTGACGTGGCAGGCCTTCGAAGCGCCGGGGCACGACATGGATGCGCTGGTGTTCCACAATCCTGACCGGCGCATCCTGATTTCCGGCGACGCGCTGTGGCGCGACGGCTTCGGCATCCTGTTCGCGGACGTGCTCGGCACCGGCGACGGCATCGGCGCGGCGCGGCGCACGCTCGAGGCGATCGCGCGCCTGCCGGTCGATGTCGTCATTCCGGGGCACGGCGCGCCGTTCGTCGAGTTCGACGACGCGCTGGCGCGGGCGTTTGCGCGGCTGAAGGCGTTCGAGGACGACGGCGCGCGCATGGCGCGCAACGCGATCCGCGCCTGCATGACGTTCTCGCTGCTCGACCTGCGCTCGATCGCGCTGGACGAATTGCCGGAACATCTCGCGCGCGTGCCGCTCTACCGCGAAGCCAACGCGCGTTTCCTCGGCCAGTCGCCGGCGGCGCTCGCCGACTGGCTCGTCGCGGAACTGTCGCGCGCCGGCGTCGCGCGCTGCGAAGGAGGGCGGCTGGTCGCGGCCTGAATGCCGTTTGGATTGACAGGGATTTTCGCCGCTGGCCTGCCCCTACGACTTTCGCCATAATCCCCGCGATAGGGGGAGTGTCGTGTCATGCAGATCGTCCTGATTAGCGGGTTGTCCGGTTCCGGCAAGAGCATCGCGCTGAAAGTGCTGGAAGACGTCGGTTATTACGCGGTCGACAACCTGCCGGCGACGCTGCTGCCAGAACTCGTCGCCGAGCTGAGCGACACCGGGCACGAGCGTGTCGCGATCGCCGTCGACGTGCGCTCGGGCGCGAGTCTTTTGGCGCTGCCGCAGCAGGTCGAGTACCTGCGCGGCGTCACGTCGGATCTGCGCGTGATCTTTCTCGATGCCCGCGACGACACGCTGATCGCGCGTTTTTCGGAAACACGCCGACGCCATCCGCTCGCCAGCGAAGGCGTCTCGCTCGCCGAAGCGATCCAGAACGAGCGCGACGCGCTCGCGAGCATCGCCGAACTCGGCCACCGCATCGACACCAGTGAGCTGCAGGCGAACACGCTGCGCGCCTGGATCAAGGATTTTCTCGCGATCGAGGCAACCGAAGGGCTGACGCTGATGTTCCAGTCGTTCGGCTTCAAATACGGCATTCCGCTCGATGCGGACCTCGTCTTCGACGTGCGCTGCCTGCCGAACCCGCATTACGACCTGCGCTTGCGGCCTTTCACCGGCAAGGACCAGCCAGTCATCGAGTTTCTCGACAGCTTCCCCGAAGTCGGGTGCATGTGCGAGGACATCCGCCGCTTTGTCGCGACCTGGCTGCCGAGCTACGCGCGCGACAACCGCAGCTACCTCACCGTCGCGATCGGCTGCACCGGCGGGCAGCACCGCTCGGTGTATATCGCGGAATGGCTCGGGCGGCAGTTCAGCGGCACGCTGCGCGTGCTCGTGCGTCACCGTTCCGCGGCGCGCCGCATCGTCGACCACGGCGCCGACATGGCAGGCAAGTGAATCCGCGCCTCGCCGACTGGCTCGCGCTGCTGCGGCCGGGCGATTTCGCGACGCTGGCAGGCGCCCTCGCGGTATGCGTCGTGTCGGCGCTGCTGCTGTGGCGCGGCGGCGCCCCGGACAAGGCGATCGTGCGCGCAGGCGGGGCAGTGTTCGCCGAACTGAGCCTCGCGCAGCCGCAGCGTGTCGATGTCCCCGGGCCGCTCGGGATCACGCGCATCGAAGTCGAGCCGGGGCGCGCGCGCGTCCTCTCCGATCCCGGGCCGCGCCAGTATTGCGTTCGCCAAGGCTGGCTGAGCCGCGCCGGCGCAGTCGCGATCTGCGCGCCGAACGAGGTCAGCCTGAGCCTTTCCGGCGGCGCAACGGACTATGACACGCTCAACTATTGAGATTCACCCCAGCGCCGATGACAAACGCATCGCGCGGCTGGCGACCGCGGCGATCGTGCTGACGGTCGCCGAAGCCGCGATTCCGCTGCCGCTGCCGGGAGTCAAGCCGGGGCTCGGGAACATCGTGATCCTGATCGTGCTGCTGCGCTGGGGCTGGCGCGATGCGGTATGGGTCGGGCTGCTGCGCGTGTTCGCGAGCAGCCTGCTGCTCGGGCAGCTGTTCGCACCGGGATTCTTCCTCAGCCTTGCCGGCTCGCTGACGAGCCTCGCGACGCTGGGCGTGGCGAAGCACCTGCCGCGGCGCTGGTTCGGCCCGGTGAGCCTCAGCGTGTTCGCCGCGTTCGCCCACATCGGCGGGCAGCTCGTGCTCGCGCGCGCGTGGCTCGTGCCGCACGACGGCGTGTTCTATCTCGTGCCGGTGTTTGCCGCGGCGGCGACGCTGTTCGGCGTGATCAACGGACTGGTCGCGGCGCGCCTGCTGCGGGATCGCGTTGCGGTACCGGCGGGCGCCGGCAAGCGGTAGCGGACAGGGGCTGGCAGCAATTTTGCTCGCTCGGGAAAACACCGGGCCGCCCCCGGTTTTCTTGTCCCCCTCGGGGGGCGAAACGGCCAAGCCATTTCCTGGGGGTATTCAGTTCCCGGGCGGATTTCCATCAAGAGGAGGCATCATGTTCAAGGCGGTACTGATCGAGAAGGACGACGCCGGCTATCGGGCGACGCTGACCGACGTCGATGACGCGCGGCTGCCCGATGGCGACGTGACGGTGCGGGTCGCGTATTCGACGCTGAACTACAAGGATGCGCTCGCGATTACCGGCAAGGGGCCGGTCGTGCGCCAGTTTCCGATGGTTCCCGGCATCGATCTCGCCGGCAGCGTCGAGCACAGCTCGCACCCGGAGTACCGGGTCGGCGATCTCGTCGTGCTCAATGGCTGGGGCGTCGGCGAAGGACACTGGGGCGGGCTCGCGGAGAAGGCGCGGCTTGCCGGCGACTGGCTGGTGCCGCTGCCGGCGGCGTTCTCGCCGAAGCAGGCGATGGCAATCGGCACCGCCGGCTACACGGCGATGCTGTGCGTGATGGCGCTCGAACGGCACGGCGTGACGCCGGACCACGGCGAAGTACTCGTCACCGGCGCGAACGGCGGCGTCGGCAGCGTCGCGGTGTCGCTGCTCGCGAAGCTCGGCTACCGCGTCGTCGCCTCGACCGGGCGGCCGGACGAAGTCGAGTACCTGAAGGGGCTCGGCGCGGCGGAAATCATCGACCGTGCGCAGTTCTCGATGCCGGGCAAGCCGCTGGCGAAGGAACGCTGGGCCGGCGCCGTCGACACGGTCGGCAGCCACACCCTCGCGAACGTCTGCGCGAGCATGAAGTACCGCGGCGTCGTTGCCGCGTGCGGGCTCGCGCAGGGCATGGACTTTCCGGCGACGGTCGCGCCGTTCATCCTGCGCGGCGTCACGCTTGCCGGCGTCGACAGCGTCTATTGCCCGCGCCCGGAACGCCTCGAAGCGTGGCAGCGGCTCGCGCGCGATCTCGATCCGGCCCATCTCGATCTGATCTCGCACGAAGTCGGCCTCGCCGACGTGATCCGCCTCTCCGGCGAGTTGCTTGCCGGCCAGGTGCGCGGGCGCCTGATTGTCGACGTCAACCGTTGAGCCCCTCGCCGGGCCGTTTTTTCAACCCGCTGTCAAAAGGAATGCCCATGACCGACCGTCCCATCAGCCGTTTTCCGGTGCCCGAACTGAAGGACCTGCCCGACGACGTGCGCGGGAAGATCCTTGCAGTACAGGAGAAAGCCGGTTTCGTGCCGAACGTCTTCCTCGCACTCGCACACCGGCCCGACGAATTCCGTGCCTTCTTCGCGTATCACGACGCCCTGATGGAGAAGAACGAAGGCCTGACGAAGGCCGAGCGAGAGATGATCGTCGTCGCGACTTCGGGGGCGAACGGCTGCCTGTACTGCGTCGTCGCGCACGGCGCGATCCTGCGCATCCGCGCGAAGAACCCGCGCGTCGCCGACCAGGTGGCGACGAACTACCGCAAGGCCGAGATCACGCCGCGCCAGCGCGCGATGCTCGACTTCGCGATGAAGGTCGCGCTCGCTTCGGCCGAAGTCGAGGACCCCGATCTCGCCGCGCTGCGCACACAGGGTTTCAGCGACGACGAGATCTGGGACATCGGCGCCATTGCGGCTTTCTTCGCGATGAGCAACCGGCTCGCGAACCTCTCGAGCATGCGGCCGAACGACGAGTTCTTCCTGATGGGGCGGCTGCCGAAAGCCTGAACCCCCCGCGGCGGCACGATGGGCCGCGGCGCTGATCGATGGCCGAACCGCCGCCGTCAGCCGGGGTCCGGCGCGACGAGGATGCGCCCGGCGCGGCGCCGGCCGACGAATGCGCCCGGCGTGCCCTGGCCGCCGTGCGCGTGGCAGATCGCGCACGCGAGCGCGTCGGCCGCGTCGGGGCTCGGGCAGCCATCGAGCACGAGCAGCCGCTGCACCATGTGCTGCACCTGTTCCTTCGCGGCCTTGCCGTAGCCGACGACCGCCTGCTTGACCTGCAGCGCGGTATATTCATGCACCGGCAGGTCGCACGACACGGCGCCGCAGATCACCGCGCCGCGCGCCTGGCCGAGCAGTAGCGTCGATTGCGGATTGACGTTGACGAACACTTTCTCGACCGCGACCTGATCGGGCGTGTAGGCCGCGACGACTTCGCGCACGCCGTCGAGGAGCGTCTTCAGCCGCCCGGGCAGTTCGCCGTCGCGGGTTCGGATGCAGCCGCTCGCGACGTAGCGCAGCTGGTTGCCAAGCTTGTCGATGACGCCGAAGCCGGTGATGCGCAGCCCCGGATCGAGTCCGAGAATGCGCGTGGCAACGACGGTGGAAGCGCTTTTCATGCCGCGCATTCTACGGGCCATCGGCCAGCGGCGGTCGAATCGCGGCAGCGGGACGTGTCATTCGTCGTGCGCACCGCGCGGTGCGCACGAACGGTCAAGAACTCGCCGGTCGGGCGGCGGTCACGCATGATGAGGGACGAGCGACGATGACTCCGCAAGTGGGTCGGGTATATGTGGTCGAGCTGTGCAGCGGCGAGCTGCGGCACTGGCGTTTTCTCGGGCTGGACCGCCGCGAATCGGCGTGGTGGCGCGACGAGGAAACCGGGCGCACGTTCTCCGAAGCGAGCCTGATGTACGTCTGGGAGATCGTCGCGGAGGCGTGAACGGGTCCGAAGCGCCGCAGGCCCTTTTCGCATTCGCCCGGCCTGCCGCCCGGCGCCCGGTGTCCTTCAGTGAGCCCGCAGGCGTTGCCGGTGGCCGCCGCTCAGCTCCGGTTGAGCCGCTTCCACAAGGTCGTGCGCGACATGCCGAGCCGGCGCGCAGCTTCCGCGCGGTTGCCGCCGCACTGCTCGAGCATGCGCTGGATCTGCGCCTGCTCTTCGTCCGGCGTCACGTGCGTCGCGTAGTAGCGCGTCAGCGGCAGTGGCAGCAGCACCTCGTGCGGCGACTCGACGGGCGCCACGACTTCGGGCAGCAGGTGCTGCGGCAGGATCGTCGCGCCGTCGGAATTGACCACGGCATATTCGAGCGCGTTGAACAGCTGCCGCACGTTGCCCGGCCAGTGGTAGGACTCCATCGCCACGATCGCCTCCGGCGACAGCCGCAGGTCGGGCCGGCGGTAGCGTTCGCCGAGCTCGCCGAGCAGGCGGCTCGCGAGCAGCGCGATGTCCTCGCGACGCTCGCGCAGCGCCGGCACGTGCAGCGGCAGCACGTGCAGGCGGTAATAAAGATCCTCGCGGAACTCGCCGCGGCCGACCATCGCCGCAAGATCGCGATGCGTTGCGGCGACGACGCGCACATCGACTTTGCGCGGATGGTTCTCGCCGACGCGCACGATCTCGCGCTCCTGCAGCACGCGCAGCAACCGCGTCTGTGTCGCCGGGGAAATCTCGCCGATCTCGTCGAGCAGCAGCGTGCCGCCGTTGGCCGCTTCGAAGCGGCCCAGGCGGGCGCCGGTCGCGCCGGAAAACGAGCCTTTGGCATGGCCGAAGAGTTCCGATTCTTCGAGGTTGTCCGGCAGCGAGGCGCAATGCACGGCGACGTAGGGGCCTTTCGCGCGCGCCGAATTGTCGTGCAGCGCACGTGCGACCAGTTCCTTGCCGACACCGCTTTCGCCGGTGATCAGCACGTTGGCTTCACTTGCCGCGACGCGCAGGACTTTCTGGTAGAGGTCCTGCATCGCCCGGCTGCGCCCGGTCAGCCCGCCGAGCTGCCAGCGGTCGCGCACTTCGGCTTCGAGTTCGAGTTCGCGCGAGCGGTCGCGCAGCACGATCGCGCAGTACAGCCCGGAATCGTTCGGCGGCAGCAGCATCGCCCACATGCGCAGCGGAATGTCGACGCCGGTGGGCGAGCGCACGATGATGTCCTGGACCTTGTCGTCCTCGCCCTTCGCCGGGGTCAGCGAACATTCTCCGCGCGCTTCGCAGGCCCGGGCACACTCGGTGCCCCGGAACAGCGTCGGACACAGTTCGTCGACGAGGCGCCGGTCGTCGTGCCCGATCATCCGCGCGGCTGCGCTGTTCATCTCGAGGACGCGGCGCGCCGGATCGAGAAACAGCACGCCTTCTTCGAGGCTGTCGAGAAATACTCGCAGGGTTGCCAGACTCGGCATCTGAATCCTCCTTTTTGTTCAGACTGAACGTCCAGAGCGAACGTTCAGTTTCTCCTCCACGACATTCCAGCAGCTAAGCGCTGTGTGAAAAATGATTGTGATCAATGATTTGCCAGATGTGGCACAGTGCTGGCTAAGAGAATGCAAGGGGGACGAATTGTCCCGAAGACGATCGCATGACAGGAGAATCCACCGTGCAACCAATCGCTTGGCAAATATCGCTCGTGCTGATGGCGCTCGTCGCGTTCGGCTTTGCTTTTGTCGCCATCAATTCCGGGCGGCGCCAGGAAGACTATTCGCCGCTGCAGAAAAGTGCCTATCGCCTGCGCTCGCGCCTTTTCTGGGGCCTGGTGCTGGTGTTCGGCCCGGCGATGATCTACACATTGTTCGAGCTGCCGTACGACGCGGCGCGCGCCAACACCGGGGCGGGGCCGGTACAGGTCGTCGATGCGACAGGTTACCAGTGGCGCTGGGAACTCAGCCAGGATCACGTCGCCGTCGGCCAGCCGGTCGAGTTCCGTATCACGAGCGCCGATGTCAATCACGGCTTCGGCATCTACGACGCGAACCTGCACCTGGTCGCGCAGACGCAGGCGATGCCCGGCTACACCAACACGCTGCGTCACACCTTCAGCGAGGAAGGGACGTACAAGATCCTGTGCATGGAGTACTGCGGCCTCGCGCACCACAACATGTTGACCGAAATCCGGGTCGGCGCTCAGTAACGGAGGAGACGAACGTGGCGACCTACAAATACGAACATATTCCCGACCAGGGAGCGAAGGCCGGCGTGCTGGCCTACCTCGCGACCTCGGCCGTCGTGCTGCTGCTGATGATGGTCTTCGGCCTGCTGATGCGGCTCGAGCAGGCGCAGTGGATCTCGCTCGGCGCGATCCGCTTTTACGAACTGATGACCTTGCACGGCGCGGGCATGGTCGGCATCGCGGCGATCGCCGGTGCGTCGGTCATGTGGCACTTCCTGCGCCAGTACGTCGACCTGTCGTCGCGCATCTTCGTCGCGAACCTCGTATTGTTCCTCGTCGGCGTCGTGATGATCCTCGGCAGCGTGCTGCTCGGGCATTTCCATGGCGCGTGGACGTTCCTCTACCCGCTCCCCGGCAAGTCGATGGGCTTGTGGAGCCCCGGCGCGGCGGCGCTCTTCATGGGCGGGCTGCTCGTCATCGGCGTCGGCTTCCTGCTGCTGCACCTCGACGTCGCGCGCGCGATCGTCGCGCGCTACGGCAACTTCTCGCGCGCGCTCGGCTGGCCGCAGCTCTTCGGCGAGGATGACGGCAAGGCCCCGCCGCCGACCGTGGTCGCGAGCGCGATGGTCACCATCGTCAATGTCATCGGCCTGGTCGTCGGCGCGAGCATCCTGGCGATGATGCTGGTGAACCTCTACGTGCCCGAGTTCGACATCGATCCGCTTCTCGCGAAAGGCATGATCTACTTCTTCGGCCACATCTTCATCAACGCGACGATCTACATGGCAGTGATCGGCGTCTACGAGATCCTGCCGCGCTACACGCAGCGGCCGTGGAAGTCGAACAAGGTGTTCCTCGCGTCGTGGACCGCGTCGACGCTGATGGTGATGTTCATCTTCCCGCACCACCTGCTGATGGACTTCGCGTTCCCGAAGTGGATGCTGATCATGGGCCACATCATCGGCTACCTGAACACCGTGCCGATCCTCGTCGTCACCGGCTACGGCGCGCTGATGATCGTGTATCGCTCGGGCATCCGCTGGGACATGGCGTCGAAGCTGCTGTTCCTGTCGCTGTTCGGCTGGGCGGCGGGCGCGATGCCGGCGTTCATCGACGGCACGATCACGGTCAACTACGTGATGCACAACACGCTGTGGGTGCCCGGCCATTTCCACACCTACCTGCTGCTCGGCATGGTGACGATGGTGTTCGGCTTCATGTACTACCTCGGCAAGCCGAGCCACGAGCACGACGATCACCTGATCGACCGCATCGCGTTCTGGCTCTTCACGTCGTCGGTGCTCGGCTTCACGATGAGCTTCCTGTATTCCGGCAAGGAAAGCGTCGCGCGCCGCTACGCTGTCCACCTGCCCGAATGGGTGCCGTACGACCGCATCGGGTCCGTGTTCGCGGTGCTCGTGATCGCCTCGTCGCTGGTGTTCATCGGGCGCTTCTTCACCCGCATCGGGCTCGCGCGCCACGACTACCAGCGCGCATCGGTCGCGCGCAGCGTCACCGCATGAGTCCGGGTCGATGAGTGCGGCCGCGCGCAGCGTCGCCCTGACGGTGCTGGTGACCGTTCTCGGCACCGGCGCCTTCTGGTGGGGGACTGACGGTTTCAGTGCTTTTACCGCTGAAACCGCCCGCCGGGCCGACATCCTGCGTGCGCCGCGTCCGCTGCCCGCGGCTGTCCTCGAAGACCAGGACGGCCGCGTCTTCGAGCTCGACGACTACCGCGGGCGCTTGCTCGCGGTCGAGTTCATCTACACGCGCTGCACGACGATCTGCCGCAGCCTCGGCATGGCGTTCAAACAGATCCGCGACCGCGTTCCCCCCGATGCCCTCGGGCGCGATGTCGCGCTGCTGAGCATCAGCTTCGACCCCGAGCGCGACGATCCGGCGAGCCTCAAGATCTACGGTGGCAGTCACGGCGCCGATGGCGAGCACTGGCGCATCGCGCGAGTGCGGGACGCGGCGCAGCTGCAGGCGCTTCTCGATGCATTCGGCGTCGTCGTGATCCCGGACCGCTTCGGCGGGTTCGAGCACAACGCCGCGATCCACCTCGTCGACCGCGACGGGCGGCTCGTCGAAATCAGCGATCTCGAAGCGCCGCTGCAGTTTGCCGAGAAGCTCGCGGAGGCGCTGTGATCGCCGCGCTCGCCCGTCCGCAAGTGGGTTTTGGCGTGCTCGGCGCGCTGTATCTGCTGCTCGCGGCGCCGCCGCTGCGCACCTCGCTCGAAGCGACGATGACCGGCCACATGCTGGTGCAGATTCCGCTTCTCGCCGCGATCGGCTTCGTCGCCTGCCGCCTGCTGCCGGTCGCGCGGCAAGAGCGCCTGCTCGACGCGGGCGGCGGTGCGGTGCCGTATGTCGTGCTGGCGGTCGTCGCGTCGACGTGGTGGATGTTGCCACGGGCGCTCGACGACGCGCTCGCGAGCCCGCTCGTCGAAGCGGCGAAGTTCGTCAGCCTGCCCGTGCTCGTCGGGCTGCCGCTCGCGCTGGCGTGGCGTCGGCTCGGGCCGATCGGCCGCGGCTTCGTCTGGACCAACTTCATCAGCATGCTCGCGGTGCTCGGCTGGCTGTACATCGCCGCGCCGGTGCGCGTGTGCAACAGCTACCTCGTCGACCAGCAGGAAAGCGCCGGCTGGCTGATGGTGAAGCTTGCGCTGCTGCTGTTCGCCGGCTGGCTCGGCAGCCTGTTCGTCGGCGGCGGCGGTGCCGCGCAGTCCGCCGCCGAGCCGGTGGCACCCCGGCCGGTGCAAAGCGGCGACTGCGGCCCGGAGCGCAACTGAACCGGGTTCAGACCTTGCGCGCGAGCCACACGCCCGACACCGCGATCACCATCCCGGCGAGCGCGAACCCGGTGAGCGTCTCGCCGAACAGCAGCCAGGCCATCAGCGCAGTCGTCGGCGGCGTGAGGTAGAACAGGCTCGCGACGTTGACCGCGCTGCCGCTGCGGATCAGCAGGTTCAACAGGCTGATCGCGCCGAGCGACAGCACCAGCACCAGCCAAAGAATCGCGAACACGAACTCGCCGCTCCAGTCGATCTGCATCGTCTCGGTGCGGCTCGCGAAGTACGCCGTGACGAGCAGGCACGGCACGAACTGGATGACCGAGCCGGTGCGCAGGTCGAAGGACGGGCAGAAGCGCTTCTGGTACAGCGTGCCCACCGTGATGCCGGCCAGCGCCGCCAGCGCCGGGGTGAGCATCCAGCCGAGCTGCGCAGACGACCCGTTGCCGAACGCGACCTTGTTGCTGACGACCAGCGTCACGCCGATGAAACCCAGCGCGAGCCCGGCCCATTGCCGCGCAGTGACGCGTTCACCGAGCAGCCAGCCGGCGCCGAGCGCGGTGAGCAGCGGCTGCATGCCGACGACGAGCGCCGCGACGCCGGTCGGCAGGCCGCGGTGCAGCGTCATGAAAACGCCGCCGAGATAGGTCGCATGCACGAGCAGGCCGGCGACGCCGATATGCGCCGCCTGGCGCCAGTCGTTCGGCCAGCGCGCGCGGGTCGCGAGCGCCAGCACGGCCATCAGCGCGATCACCAGCACATAGCGGGTCGAAAGAAAGGTCAGCGGCTCGGCATAGGGCAGGCCGAACTTCGCGCCGATGAAGCCGGTGCTCCACAGGAGCACGAACAGCAGCGGGGCGGCGGCGGTGAGGGAAGGCGGCAGGGTCGGCATCGGTCAGCGGGCGGCTCGCGCGAGATGGAAAGTGGCGGAACCACGCAATCTTACCGTTCATCAATTTGTTTGAGTTCAAACATTGACGAAAAAAACCGCCCGGCGGGCGGTTGGTCGCGAGCGGCGCAGCGCGTTATTCGTCGATCACGGCCGACGTATATACGTCCTGGACGTCGTCGAGCGATTCGAGCGCATCGAGCAGCTTCTGCATCCGCTCGGCATCGCCGCCGGAGAGTTCGGTCTCGTTCTGCGGCTTCATCGTGACTTCGCCGAACTCGGCCCTGAAGCCGGCCTTCTCGAGCACCTCCTTGACGTTCGTGTACTCGTACGGCGCCGTGAGGACTTCGATCGAGCCGTCGTCGTTGGTGACGACGTCCTCGGCGCCGGCCTCGAGTGCGGCTTCCATCAGCGCGTCCTCGCTCGTGCCGGGGGCGAACATCAGCTGGCCGCAGTGCTTGAACTGGAACGCGACGCAGCCGTCGGTGCCCATGTTGCCGCCGTATTTCGAGAACGCGTGGCGCACGTCGGCGACGGTGCGCGTCTTGTTGTCGGTGAGGCAATCGACCATCACCGCCGCTCCGCCGATGCCGTAGCCCTCGTAGCGGGCTTCCTCGTAGCTGACGCCGTCGAGCTCACCGGTGCCGCGCTTGATCGCGCGGTCGATGTTCTCGCCGGGCATGTTCTCGGCCTTCGCCTTGTCGACCGCCAGGCGCAGGCGCGGGTTGAAGTTCGGATCGCCGCCCCCCATGCGCGCGGCGACGGTGATCTCCTTGATCAGCTTGGTGAATACCTTGCCCCGCTTGGCGTCCTGACGACCCTTGCGATGCTGGATGTTGGCCCACTTGGAATGACCCGCCATAAAATCCCCGATACTGCCGATTGCGATTGAAAATGGCGGCCATTATACAGGCGCGCGCCGGCCGTGCCCCCGCAGCGCTCGTTCGCGAGGTCTGGTAGAGTGGCGCCGCGCTGTCGGCGCGCTCGCTCCTGATACCCGGCTTGCATTTTCAGCCGGTGCTGCCCGGATTTCGACGGAAGCTGCAGCGCCGGGCGGCGCGGAGTTTTTTTCGCGCCGCCCGCGCGACGATCGGCTTCCTTGCTCATGAATGCCTTATTCGCCCCGTGATCTGTGGATTCGCGGGGATTCGAAAACCGACGCCCGAGGAAATTGAAGTGACGGCCAGTTCTTCCCTTGCGTTGCCGTTCGTGCCGCGCCGGGTTTTTCTGTTCAGCGGCCACCGCATCGACGCGCCCGACCGGCGTGCGCCCCGTTTCCCGGCTGCCCAGGAAGCTGTCGCGGCACGAGGCATCGCAGAGGCGCTCGACGCCTGGGAGGCCGGCGCCGGCGATCTCGCGCTGGCGCAGGGCGCGAGCGGCGGCGACATCCTGTTTCTGGAAGCGTGCCGCGCCCGCGGCGTGCACCTGCAGATGCTGCTGCCGCTCGACGAGGCGCAGTTCGTCGAATCCAAGATCCTGCCGTCGGTCGACGGCGAGCGCTGGCGCGAGCGCTACCAAGCCTTGAAGGCTGGCCTCGCGTCGCCGCCGCTGGTCATGCCGGCACGGCCGATCACGCTCGCGCATCTCGCGGTTCCCGAAAACGCCGCCCCCTGCGAGCGCTGCAATCTGTGGTCGCTCGACCTCGCCCTCCACTGGGGGGCGGACAGACTGCGCTTCCTGTGCCTGTGGAACGGCGGCGGGGCGGACGGGGCCGGCGGCACTGCGCACCTGTACCGTGAAGCCCGGCGCCGCGGGGCGCAAGTGGTGTGGCTCGACACGCGCTCGTTGTGGTGAGCCCGGCGCGTTTCGGCAACGCGCGCCAGGCTGGGCAGCTGAACGAACGGCCGGCGGCGTCGGATGCCGCCGGTCGAATGCGGGAAAAGCTATTTCGACTTCGCGACCTGCTTTTTCGCGCCGCCCACGGTGAGCTGCTCGCGCAGCTGGGCGACCGATTTATCCCCGATTCCGGGCACTTTCGTCAGATCGTCGACGCTCGCGAAGGCCCCGTTCGCCTTGCGGTATTCGATGATCGCCTTGGCCTTCGCCGGCCCGATTCCCTTGACCGTCTCGAGAGCGGCGGCGTCGGCGGTGTTGACGTCGACCGGCCCCTCGGCCAGCGCCGCCAGTGGGAACAGGGCGAGGGCGAAGAGCAGCGAACGAAGCAGTTTGTTCACGTGAGTACCTCCGGGCGGGTTCATGCCATATGGCAAATGCAATCTACGAGTCGCTGCGCATGATGTCAATGACATTTTATCGAGGGCCGTCCGGTGGTCTCGCGGGCAGCAGCGGCTTTGCTGCATCGAGCAGCGCGCGCTCAGGCCGGATTGCGGCCGCAACGCAGACCCGGGCATTTATTAAGGCGGTAAATAAATACAACCGTTCGCCCTGAGCCCGTCGAAGGGCATCGGCGGGGCTTCGACAGGCTCAGCCCGAACGGTATTTGCCTGTCGGGTTAATAATCTGCTGCGGCGCGTGCTCGGTAGCGGTAAATAGGTAGGCTTCGATTATGCTTGCGGGCATGGAACCCAATCCCGCCGACCCCTCGCTGCACGTCCCCGGGGCTCTCGTGCCGCATGACATGGCAATACCTTCCTATCTGCGCCGCGCCTACTCCTGGGCTTATCTCGACCCGCGCACGCTGCGCTGGCTCGATCGGCCCGGCGTCGTCTCGGCGATTCTGTGGGGAAACGCGAATCGGCTGATGCGCGACGCCGTCGCCGAGTTCGCGCCCGGGCAGCGGGTGCTGCAGGCAGCCTGCGTGTATGGCGGATTTTCAGTGCTGCTCGCGCAACGCGTCGGTGCCCGCGGCGCGCTCGATGTCGTCGACGTCGCCGCGTTGCAGGTCGCGAATGCACGCGGCAAGCTCGCGGGTTTCCGGCAGGCGAAGGTGTCGCAGGCGGACCTTTCCGTGCCCGGATGCGTCGCTGCTGGCGCGTACGACGGGGTGTGCTGTTTTTTCCTGCTGCACGAGGTGCCGGAGGCCGAGCGCTGCCGAATCATCGACAACCTGCTCGCGGCAGTGCGGCCCGGCGGCCGGATCGTGTTCGTCGACTACCATCGGCCGTGCCGCTGGCACCCGCTGCGCCCGGTGATGTCGCTGGTATTCCGCAGTCTCGAGCCTTATGCGCAGTCGCTTTTCGGCGCCGCGATCGAGTCGCGGTCGGCGCGCTCGGCCGGCTTCGAATGGACAAAGACCACCTGCTTCGGTGGTCTTTATCAAAAGCTCGTCGGCACGCGGCAAGGCTGAGAACCCTGCGCCGCGCAGCGGGGCGTCAGCGGTTGCGATCGTCCGTCTTGGCGTTGAAGAGTGCCGGACGCGGTTGCGGGCGACGGTTGCCGTCGGGGCGCGGCGCCGGGCGTGCGCTGTCGCTGCGTGGCGTGCCGTTGGGCCCGCTGTTGCGCGGCGCGCGGTTGCCGTCGGCGTCGGGACGTGCGCGGTTGGCTTCGACTTCGCTGCGCGGGGCGCGATTGCCGAAATTGTCAGCGTCGCGCGACCGGGCGGGGGCACGAGCCGGCGACGGCGGGGCCACCTGGCGGCCGGCGGGGCGGTCGGTGCGGGCCTGGCGCGGCGCGTTCGCGTTGTTGTGTCGCGACGGCTGACGCGGCTGGGGCCGCGGGGGACGCGCGTCGCTCTCGTTCGGGTCGACTGGCGCGATCGCGAAGGCCGGCAGTGCTTCGCGGTCGATCGTGCGCTTGATCAGCCGCTCGATCGCCGTCAGGTGCGGGCGCTCTTCCGAGTCCACGAACGATACCGCGGCGCCGCTCGAGCCGGCGCGGCCGGTGCGGCCGATGCGGTGGACGTAGTCTTCGGGAACGTTCGGCAGTTCGAAATTCACGACGTGCGGCAACTGGTCGATGTCGAGTCCGCGCGCGGCGATGTCGGTCGCGACCAGCACCGGCAGCGAGCCGTCCTTGAATTCGGCCAGCGCGCGGGTACGCGCCGACTGGCTCTTGTTGCCGTGGATCGCTGCCGACGGGATGCCGTGCTTGGCGAGGTATTCCGCGAGCTTGTTGGCGCCGTGCTTGGTGCGGGTGAACACCAGCACCTGATGCCAGTCGTTCTCCTTGACCAGATGCACGAGCAGGTCGCGCTTTTGCTTCTGCGCGACCGAATAGACCGACTGCTGCACGAGTTCGGACGCGGTGTTGCGCCGCGCGACCTCGACGCAGCCGGGATTGTGCAGCAGGCCGTTCGCGAGGCTGCGGATCTCGTCCGAGAAAGTCGCCGAAAACAGCAGGTTCTGGCGCTGCTTCGGCAGCAGCGCGAGGATCTTGCGGATGTCGCGGATGAAGCCCATGTCGAGCATGCGGTCGGCTTCGTCGAGGATCAGGATCTCGACGCCCGACAGGTCGAGCGTCTTCTGGCCGACGTGGTCGAGCAGTCGGCCCGGGGTCGCGACGAGGATGTCGACGCGCTTTTTCAGCGCCTGGAACTGCGGGTTGATGCCGACGCCGCCGAACATCACCATTGACGTGAGCGGCAGATGCTTGCCGTAGGTCTGTACCGATTCCTCGACCTGTGCGGCGAGTTCGCGCGTCGGGGTCAGGATCAGGCAGCGCGGGCGCCCCGGCTTGGATGTCGTCGGTGTCGTGGCGGAAAGCCGGTGCAGCACCGGCAGCGTGAAGCCGGCGGTCTTGCCGGTGCCGGTTTGTGCCGCGGCGAGCAGGTCGCCGCCGGCGAGCACCAGCGGGATCGCCTGTGCCTGGACCGGCGTCGGCGTCGTGTAGCCGGATTCGGAAATTGCGCGCAGCAGCGGTTCGGCCAGTCCAAGACCGGCAAAGTTTACTTCTGATGTCATCGAGAAAATTGCTCCAGCGACGGCCTGTCGCTCAAGCTGAGTGACACCAATCGAGGCGGGCGGGGAAATGAGACCGGAAAAGGTCGTTGGGGACGAGCGTCGCCGATTGGCTGGGCGCACGCAAGAGATGGATTGTACGGGCTTTTGCGGCAGTGCAGCGAAATTCTTGCGCAAAGTGTGGACGACGCGCCACGCTACTCCTTACGTGCAATGTTTCGGCAGCCGATTGGCGGTTATAGTCCTTGTTCTGTCCATGGTTACAGGTGCCGGTCAATGCAAGCTTCCTGTCCGCGTTTGTCACGCCTTCGGTCGCGTCTGGCGCGGCGACTCGGCTTGAAGGCGCTGGCCGGCCTGGTGCTGGTCGCCTGCCTGGTTCTCGCGTTCGGTGCCGTCGCCGGCCGGGTCGCGTTCGCGACGTGGAGTTTTCTCGTCGAAGGGAAAGTGGCGGTGGCAACGACTTCCGCGGCCGTGTCGATGGTCGCGTTCGCGCTCGCGTGGCGCGGCCTCGGGTGGTTGCTCGCGCCGGCTGCCGGCCCCGCCGGCGTTCGCCTGCCGCGCGACGCGGCACGCTCTCTCCATGCAATGATCGACCAGATGAGCCAGCGCTTCGGCGGGATTCCCGTCGACGCGGTGTGGATCGGTGGCGACATGAACGCGGCGATCCTGCAACGGCCGCGCTGGGGCTGGGTCGGCCCGATCGAGACGCATCTGATCATCGGCCTGCCGCTTGCCCACAGCGTGTCGCGGCGCCAGTTCTGCGCGATCCTCGCTCACGAATTCGCCCATCTGGCGTGCCAGCGGCAGCGGCTCGATGCGTGGTGGGGGCACTTGCGCGCGTGGTGGTTCCGCGTGCTGGACCGCTGCATCGACGGCATTCCGCTGCTCGGACGCGGATTCGAATGGGGGTTCGCCGGCGATCTGCGTGAGGCGCTGCGCCTCGCGCGCCTCGAAGAGTTCGAAGCCGATGCGGTCGCCGCCCGCGTCGTCGGCGCGCAACTGGTCGGCGAAGCGCTCGTCGAAGTCGCGCTGAAAGAGCGTTTTCTCAGCGAGGATTACTGGCGCAAGGTCATGGCGCAGAGCCGGCTGCAGCCGGAACCGTCGATTCGCCCGTACCGGGACATGGGGCTCGGGATGATGGCGGGTTTCAGGCGGCCGATGCCGGGATTGCTCGATCTGAGGCGCTGGATGGCGGGTGACGAAGAGCAGGCGCGGGACGCCAGTTTTCACCCGACGGTCGCCGAGCGCCTGCGTGCGTTGCGCGTGCGCCCCGCAGTGTCGCACGGCACGCGCAAGTCGGTCGCCGACGCCTGCCTCGCGCCGCTGCTGCCGACGCTGGCGTGGGTCTTCGACCGCGCGTGGTGGGAGGACTCGCGCGTCGAGTGGCGGGGCTGTTACCAGCTGTCGCGCCCGCGTTGAGCCGGGATGATCAGCGCACGCCGCGTTTCGCGCGGGCGGCGTCGAGAAATTCGCACAGCTGCCCGGCGCCGTCGAGAATCCGCGGCGTGTGGCGCTGGATGAGTTCGGGCGGCACGAAGTAGAGGTTCCCGGCGCGGCTCGCTGCCAGCCCCGGCCAGCGTTTCCATCGATCAAGCCATTCCGGGCGCGCTTCGCCCATGCCGCTGGCGACGATCGCTTCCGGATCGGCCGCGAGCACGCTTTCGACGCCGATCGCCGGCGCAAGCTGCGCCAGCGCGCCGAACACGTTCCTGCCGCCGCACAGGCGTATGACATCCGAAATCAGATGTTCGTCGTTGATCGTCATCAGCGGATCGTCCCAGATCTGGTAGAACACCGGCACCGGCGGCCGCTTGCCGTAACGCCGAGCGAGCTCCGTCCTGCGGGCGCGAAACGACTCGGCCGCGGCATGGCCGGCCTGCTCGCTGCCGGCGAGGCGGCCAAACGTCTCGAGGCTGTGCGCGACGTCGTCGAGACTGCGCGGTTCGTTTAGGAACACCGGGATCCCGAGCGCGGCGAGCTTGTCGAGATGCGCGTTGCGATTGCCGCTGCGCCACGCGATCACGAGGTCCGGCCGCAACGCGGCGACCGCCTCCATATCGACGTTGCTGTAGCCGCCGACGCGCGGCAGCGCTTTCGCCGCCTCGGGGAAGTCGCTGTACTCGACGGCGCCGACGATCCGTTCCCCGGCGCCCGCCGCGAACAGCAGCTCGGTGACGTGCGGCGCGAGGCTGACGATGCGCCGTGCCGGCTGCGCGAGCTGCACGCGCCGTCCGGTGTCGTCCTCGACGACGAGTTCGGCGCGCAGCGGAGCGGCGAGCAGGAGGCAAAGGCAGAGTGTCGCGATGCGAAGCGGGGTCATCGGAAGTACCGTGAAGCCGGCGCCAGGCTCGATCGGCCTGGAAATCGTCGGCGGAGCTTATCTAATCGGCGATAATCCGCCGCTTTCAACGAAGCGGGATTTTACGCGATGCCACATGCCGTTGCGCTGATGGTTCAGGGGACGACGTCGGACGCCGGGAAAAGCACGCTCGTCGCCGGTCTCGCCCGGGTGCTGTTTCGCCGCGGCGTGCGCATCGCGCCGTTCAAGCCACAGAACATGGCACTGAATTCCGCCGTGACCGTCGACGGCGGCGAGATCGGCCGCGCCCAGGCGCTGCAGGCGCTGGCCGCCGGGCTCGCGCCGCACAGCGATTTCAATCCGGTGCTGCTGAAGCCTTCGACCGACGTCGGTGCGCAGGTCGTCATCCACGGCCGGGTCGCTGTGAGCCTGTCGGCGCGCGACTATCATGCGTACAAGCCGACGGCGATGGCAGCCGTGATGGCATCGTGGGATCGCCTCGTCACCGCCTACGAGTGCGTGCTCGTCGAAGGGGCCGGCAGTCCCGCGGAAATCAACCTGCGCGACCGCGACATCGCGAACATGGGGTTCGCGGAAGCCGCCGACGTGCCGGTGATCCTCGTCGCGGACATCGACCGCGGCGGAGTGTTCGCGCATCTGGTCGGCACGCTGGAACTGCTGTCGCCGTCCGAGCAGGCGCGCGTCAAGGGTTTCGTCATCAACCGCTTTCGCGGCGACCTCGGGCTGCTGCAGCCCGGGCTCGATTGGCTCGAAGCGCGCACCGGGCGGCCGGTGCTCGGCGTGCTGCCGTACCTGCACGGGCTGTTCCTCGACGCCGAGGACGGCCTCGCCGATGCCCGCGCGGACAAGGGCGAAGCGCAGCTCACCGTTGTCGCGCCGGTCTATCCGCGCATCTCGAACCACACCGACTTCGACGCGCTGCGCCTGCACCCGCAGGTCGATTTCCGCTGGGTCGGCCCCGGCCAGGCGATGCCCGCGGCGGACCTGATCGTGCTGCCCGGTTCTAAGAGCGTGCAGGCGGACCTGGCGTGGCTGCGCGCGCAGGGCTGGGACGCCGCGATCCTGCGGCACCTGCGCTACGGCGGCAAGCTCGCAGGCATCTGCGGCGGCTTCCAGATGCTCGGTCGCTGGCTGCACGATCCGCTCGGCCTCGAAGGCGGCGCCGGCAGCACCGCCGGGCTCGGCCTGCTGGACATGGAAACGACGCTCGCCGCCGAAAAACGCCTCGAGAACGTGTGCGCCACGTTGAACCTGCCCGGCTCGCCCGCCGCGGCCGGCTACGAGATCCACATGGGCGTGAGCCGGGGCGGGGCGCTCGACCGGCCGGCGCTGCAGTTCGGGCCTGAACGCGGCGACGGCGCGCTGTCGGCGGACGGCCAAATCCTCGGCACGTATCTCCATGGGCTTTTCGACACTCCCGCCGCGCTGTCGGCGCTGCTCGCGTGGGCAGGGGCGGGCGAAGTCGAAAGCGTCGATCTCGCCGCACGGCGCGAAGCCGACCTCGACCGGCTTGCCGACGCGATCGAGCGCCACCTCGACCTCGGCCGGCTGTTTCCCGCAGCGTGGCTCGGAGGGTAACGCCTCCCGCAATCTTTACGACTTCTTTACCCGGCCGCGCCTACGATGCGGCCGCTATGGACATCTACTACCGCCTGGCGCGGGGGCGCAGGCTTCTGGCTGGCCGGCGCCTTGCGCCCGGCGCGCTGCGCACCTATTTCCCTGTCCTGAACGCCCTCGGCATGGTCGTGATGATATTCGGCCTGCTGATGGGCTTTCCGCTCGCGGTGTCGCTGTTTCTGCACGACGCCGCGACGGTGGCTTACGACGAAGCGATCCTGATCACTTTCGGCGCCGGCCTGGCGTTGTGGACGACGACGCGAGGAACCCGGCGCGACCTGCGCCCGCGCGACGGTTTCCTGCTCGTCGCGGCCACTTGGGCCGCGATGCCGGTATTCGGCAGCTTGCCGCTGATCTTCTACATGCCCGAACTCTCGTTCACCGACGCGTACTTCGAGGCCGCGTCCGGGTTGTCGACGACGGGCGCGACGGTGCTCACCGGGCTCGACAAGCTGCCGATTTCGATCAACCTGTGGCGGACTTTCCTGCATTGGGTCGGCGGCATGGGCGTGATCGTGCTGATGGTCGCGATCCTGCCGCTGCTCGGCATCGGCGGCCGCCAGGTGTTCAAGGCGGAGGCGCCGGGGCCGATGAAGGAATCGAGCCTGACGCCGCGCATCGCCGAGACCGCGAAAGGCTTGTGGACCGTGTATACGCTGATCACGATCGCGTGCGGGGTCAGCCTGTGGGCAGCCGGCATGGAGCCGTGGGAGTCACTGATCCACGCGTTTTCGATCGTCGGTCTGGGCGGGTTTTCGAGCAAGGACGCCTCGCTCGGCCACTTCGACAGCGTGCCGATCGAGCTCGTCACGATCGCTTTCGCACTGATCGCCGCGTGCAACTACGGCACGCATTATCTTGCGCTGGCGCGCCGAAGCTTCCGGCCCTACGCGGAGGATCCGGAGATCCGCTGGTTTTTCGCCGTACAGATCATCGCGGTCCTGTTCCTGACTGCGTACCTGACGTACTTCGGCGCGCACGAAGACCTGTGGACGACGCTGCGCTACGTCGCGTTCCATGTCGTATCGATATCGACCGCGCTCGGCCTGGCGACCTACGATTACACGCTGTGGCCGATGTTCGCGCAGATGCTGATCCTTTTCCTCGGCAGTTTCGCGCCGTGCTCGGGCTCGACCGGCGGCGGCATCAAGATGGTGCGCGCGATCATTCTGTACCAGCAGGTTTTCCGCGAAGTCGTGCGCTCGCTGCATCCGGCTGCAGTAAGGCCGGTGCGCGTCGGCAACGCGCTCGTGTCGGACCAGGTGCTGCATGCCGTGCTCGGTTTCAGCTTCATGTACATGGTCAGCATCGTGACGCTGACGCTGGTGCTGTCGGCGGCCGGGCTCGAGATCATCACCGCGTTCTCCGCAGTCGTCGCCTGCATCAACAACACCGGCCCGGGGCTCGGTGCCGTCGGCCCGGCGTCGAATTACCAGGGGCTCACCGACGTCCAGACGTGGGTGCTGTCGTTCACGATGATTCTCGGCCGCCTGGAAATCTTCACGCTGCTCGTGGTGCTGACGCCAACGTTCTGGCGACGCTGAAGCTGCGCGCTTACAGCGCCAGCCGGTAGCCGACGCCCGACTCGGTCAGGATGTGCGACGGGAAAGCCGGGTTCGGTTCGAGCTTGCGGCGCAGACCGGCCATATACACGCGCAGGTAATGCGTGTGTTCGACGTGGGCAGGACCCCAGATCTGCGCCAGCAACTGGCGGTGCGTCAGCACGCGGCCGGCGTTCGCGATCAGATGACCGAGCAGCTTGTATTCGATCGGTGTCAGATGGACCGGCTCGCCGGCCCGTGTCACGGTGCGCCGCGTCGGGTCGACGACGATGTCGCCGAAGCTCACGACGGCCGGGCCGTCCGCCTGGGGCCGCAGCGCCCGCCGCAGCAGCGCGCGCACGCGGGCAAGCAGCTCGGCGACGCCAAAAGGCTTGGTCAGGTAATCGTCGGCGCCGGCATCGAGTGCCGCGACCTTGTCGGCTTCGTCGTCGCGCGCGGACAACACCAGGACCGGGACGGCTGACCACGCGCGCAACCGCGCGATCAGTTCGCCGCCGTCGCCGTCGGGCAGGCCGAGATCGACGATCAACAGGTCCGCCTTGCGCGACCCGGCTTCGATCAGGCCGCGTGCGGCGGTCGCGGCTTCGACGACCTGGCAGTGCTCGGATTCGAGCGCGGCGCGCAAGAAGCGCCGGATGTGGGGTTCGTCCTCGATGATGACGACAACCGGAGCAGGGCTGCGCGCAGCGGTCATGAGTCGGCCTGCGGCAACGCGGGCGGCTCGCCACGGGGGAGTTCGAGAACGAAGCGCGCGCCGCCGGTCACCGCGTTTTCCGCGCGCACGGTGCCGCCATGGGCGTGGACGATCGCCTCGACGATCGCGAGCCCGAGGCCGATCCCCGGTCTAGCCGATTCCGTCTGGCCGCGGCTGAACTTCGCGAACAGCTCCTGCGCGCGTCCGGGCGGCAGTCCGGGGCCGTCGTCGGCGACGACGATCTGGATCGCTTCGTCGAGCGCGCGTGCCCGGATTTCGATGCAGCCACCTGCCGGCGTGTACTTGGCGGCATTTTCAAGCAGATTACAGAACACGCGGTCCATCAGCACCGCGTCGACCTGCACCAGCGGCAGGTCGGCCGGCAGATCGAGCCGCAGGTGGTGACCGGCGAGCTGGCGTGCGCGGGCCTGGAGACTCGCCCCGACAACGTCCTCGAGCGGCTGCCATTCACGTTGCAGCCGGACGTTGCCGGACTGCAGCCGAGCCATGTCGAGCAGGTTTCCGACGAGTGCACTGGTGCGCAATGCCTCTTCGCGGATCCCCTGGGCGAGTTCGGCCTGCGCCCCCGACAGCGGCGGCCCGGAGAGCGGCAACGCGTCTGCCAGCCCTACCAGCGCGGTCAGCGGTGTGCGCAGGTCGTGCGACAGGGCGCCGAGCAGCGAATTGCGCAGCCGCTCGGACGCCATTTCGACCTGCGCTGCCTGCGCCACGGCGATGTAATGGACGCGTTCGAGTGCGATCGCGATCAGCGTGGCGAAAGTCTCGAGCAGCGGAAGCTGCCCGGCGGGTAGTGTGCCGGGCTTGGCGCCGGCTTCGACCGCCATGACGCCACGCACCTGCATCGGTCCGCGAAGCGGAACCAGCACGATGTTGCCGGATGCGGAGGCACTTGCGTGCGGGCTGTGTGGGTCGGCAATCACCTGGCGCGCGCGTTCGACCAGCACGTCGTCGCACGGCTCGTCGTCGGCCGCGGCGAACCGCCCGTCGCCTTGCGGCAGAAGCAGCCTTGCACGGGCCCCGAACCCGTCGTTCAGATAGCGTGCGGTGATGTCCGCGATCTGCGCCGCGGTCAGCGCGGCCGACAGCTCGCCGCCCATTTCGCAAAGGGCGTGCGTGTGCCGTTCACGAAGCTGCGCGGCGTCACGCTGCAGCTTCAGCTTCGTCGCGAGCTCTGCAGTGATCAGCGCCACCGCGAGCAGCACTGCGAAAGTCAGCAGGTACTGCAGATCGCCGACGGCGAACGTGAGATGCGGTGCGACGAAGAAGAAGTCGAACAGCGCGACGGACAGGAATGCAGCGAAAACCGCCGGCCCGCGGCCGAACCGCGCTGCGGAGAACAGCACCGCGAGCGGGAACAGCATGACGATGTTGACCGCATCGAGGTGGCCGAGCGCCGCCGTGCTGAACAAGGCCACCGCACCGACTGCGAGGCCTGCCATTGCATACATCTGCCAATCGGGCCGGATCCGGGGTGGCGTGAACCTGTTCTGGACGGAATCGCTCATCGGTGGACTTTAACCCGGCTTGCCGTCCTTGCTGCCGGACGCAGCCGACGTCCGGCAGGGTCAGCGGCCGGTGAAGCGCGGTGGGCGCTTGGCGAAGAACGCGTCGAGCCCTTCGCGGTAGTCCGCGGTGTCGAGGAACGCGAAAGCGGCGCGCTTCTCGTCTGCGCCGAGCGGCTCGTCCCGCATCAGCCGGTGCACCCACTGCTTGTGCCAGCGCGCGACGAGCGGAGCGCCGGAGGCGATGCGGGCGGCGCTCGCCTGCGCTTCGTCTATGACTTTCTCGTCGTCGACGATCCGTGTCAGCAGGCCTTTCTGCAGCGCTTCACGCGCCGTCAGGATGCGGCCTTCGAGCAGGATCTCGAGCAGCACCGCCGGGCCGACGAGGTCGAGCAGCCCGGCCATCTCGCCCGGGTACATCGAGAAGCCGAGGCGGTTGATCGGGGCGCCGAAGCGCGCCGATTCGCCGGCGATGCGCAGGTCGCAGCAGCCGGCGATCTCGAGGCCGCCGCCGACGCATGCGCCCTGGATCGCCGCAACGGTCGGAACGGGGCACGCACGGATCGCGTCCAGCGCGGCCGCGACGAGTCTGTCGTGGTAGTGCAGCGCGTCCTCGACCGTCGCGCGTACGGTGAGGAATTCCTCGATGTCGCCGCCCGCGGCGAACGCCTTGTCGCCGTCGCCGCGCAGGATCACGCAGCGCAGCCCGTCGTCGGCCGCGATTCGTTCGAAGGTTTCGTGCAGCGCGATCCACATCGCCGAATCGATCGCGTTGAGCTTGGCGGGGTTCGACAACACGAGGGTCGCGACCCCGTCGCCGGACGAAAAAACGATCCGGCCTTTCATTGCGCGCTGCTCTGGATGGTCTTCAACATGCTGTTTTCGCTTGTATTTTTGCAATCAAAAATTCTTTTATGCGTTACAAAAAAACTTCCATACCCAACGGTATGGAGTCATTTAGATGATATATCATCCGCCCCAAGTCACGACTGCGTCAGACGGTCGGGCGGAAAAATGAAGGTGAAGGTGGAGGCAGTCGTGTTTTCGTTGCTTTCTTACTTTGGGAGAGGTGAAAGTGTCCAGTTCCATGTATGCGCATATCAGGCGCAATCCGCGTTTTGCGGAACTCGTTTCGAAGCGCACCCGCTTCGCGACGATCCTGTCGGCGATCGTGCTGACGATCTTCTACGGCTTCGTGCTGCTCGTGGCGTTCGCGCCCGATCTGATCGGCTCGCGCCTGTCCGGCACCAGCAACCTGACGTTCGGCGTCGTTGCCGGTCTGTTCCAGTTCATCTTCTTCTGGGTGCTGACCTTCATCTACGTGCGCCGCGCGAACGGCGAGTTCGACGACATCAACAATGAAATCGTGCGTGCCGCATGGAAGGACGAAAAATGAGGAAATCATCCTTCCTGTCGCGTCTCGCGGGTAGCCTGCTGCCGCTGGGGTTCGCTGCTTCGGCGTTCGCCGGTGACGCGATCGAGGCCACCGAGAAGCAGGGCGTCAATCTCACCGCGATCGGCATGTTCTTCGTCTTCGTGCTGATGACGCTCGGCATCACCTACTGGGCCGCGAGCCGCACCAAGTCCACCGCCGACTTCTACACCGCCGGCGGCGGCATCACCGGCTGGCAGAACGGGCTGGCGATCGCCGGCGACTACATGTCGGCGGCGACGCTGCTCGGCCTGACGGCGATGATGTACACGCAGGGTGTCGATGCGTACATCTACATGATTGCGTTCTTCGTCGGCTGGCCGATCATCCTGTTCCTGATGGCCGAACGGCTGCGCAACCTCGGCAAGTTCACGTTCGCCGACATCACCGCGTACCGCCTCGACCAGGGCAAGGTGCGCACGATGGCGGCGATCAGTTCGCTGACGGTCGTGTGCTTCTACCTCGTCGCGCAGATGGTCGGCGCCGGTCAGCTGATCAAGCTGCTGTTCGGCCTCGACTACGTCTATGCGCTGTTCGTCGTCGGCGCGCTGATGATGGTCTATGTGACGTTCGGCGGCATGGTCGCGACGACCTGGGTGCAGATCATCAAGGCGTGCATGCTGCTGATCGGCGGCACGACGGTGATGCTGCTCGCGTTCAGCCAGTTCGGTTTCAGCTTCGACGAGCTGACTTCGCGCGCGATGGAAGTGCACAAGCTCGGCGACAAGCTGCTCGCGCCGGGGAGCCTGCTCGCCGATCCGGTCACCGCGATCTCGCTCGGCCTCGGGCTGATGTTCGGCACCGCTGGCCTGCCGCACATCCTGATGCGCTTCTTCACCGTCACCGACGCGAAGGAAGCGCGCAAGTCGGTGCTCTACGCTTCGGGCATCGTCGCGTACTTCTTCAACGTGATTGCGATCATGGGCCTGTGCGCGATCCTGATCGTCGGCACGAACCCGGCGTTCTTCGAAGGCGGCGAGCTCGGCGGCAAGGTCATCGGCGGCGGCAACATGATCGCGATGCACCTCGCGAGCGCTGTCGGCGGCAACCTGCTGCTCGGCTTCCTGTCGGCAGTCGCGTTCGCGACGATCCTCGCGGTCGTTGCCGGGCTTGCGCTCGCCGGCGCGTCGGCGATCTCGCACGACATCTACTCGCGCGTGATCATGAAGGGCAAGGCGTCCGAAACCACCGAGCTGAGAGTGTCGAAGTTCGCGACGATCGGCCTCGGCGTCGTCGCGGTGCTGCTCGGCATCGCGTTCGAGAAGATGAACATCGCGTTCATGGTCGCGCTCGCGTTCGGCGTCGCGGCATCGGCCAACTTCCCGGTGCTGATCCTGTCGATGTACTGGAAGGGCCTGACGACCCGCGGCGCGTTGTGGGGCGGCTACTCGGGCCTCGTCAGCGCGGTGATGTTCGTCGTGCTGTCGAAGTCGGTGTGGGTGGACGTGCTCGGCAATGCCTCGGCGATCTTCCCCTACACGCAGCCGGCGCTGTTCTCGATGCCGATCGCGTTCCTGCTGACGATCATCGTGTCGAAGCTCGACATGAGCGCGCGCGCCAAGCGCGAGATCGAAGCTTTCGACGATCAGTACGTGCGTGCGCAGACCGGGGTCGGGGCGGCGACCGCTTCCAGCCACTGAGTCCGGGTACCGGAAACCCCGTCGCGCTTCGGCGCGGCGGCACGACCCCCGCCAGGCATCGCCCGGCGGGGGTTTTGTCTTTTCGCTCCGCCTGCGTCACTCGCCGGAAGCGGCAGCGGTCTGCACCGCTGCAAGCTGCCCGGCGGGACTGCGGGCGAGCCGGGGGCACAGCCCCAATACGGCGCACGCGTCGCTTTTGGTGAGGTCGTGCCCCAGCATCAGCCGCACGTCGACGGCGAGATCGTTCGATGCCGTGGCCCGGATGGCCGGCCGGAACGGCAGGCGGGCGGCGAACGCGGTGGCCGCTTCGCGGTAGCCGTCGCGATATTCGACGAAGGACGTGGCCTGGTCGAACGGGCGGCTGTTCGTCAGCCGCGGGCGCACCACGCCCTGCTGTTCGAGCAGTCCGGCGAGTCGCCGAGCGAGGCCTTCGCCGCCATGACCGTTCGAGATCTCGTGACGCGCCGGCCGGCGCGCTGACGGAAGAGGCGCAGCAGCCGGGCGCAGGCTCTCTGCGACGTTCGGCGCGGCGGCGCGAACGGTTCGTGGTTCGGCCGCCCGGGCGAGGACAGCGGGGCGCGCTGCGGCAGTGACGATCGCCGCCGCCTCGACGACCGCCGTTTCACGCCTTGGCGGCCCATTGAGCAGTTCGAAGACGTTTTCGGCGACTTTCACGAGCCTTGCGCGCGGAGTCGTCCTGACCGCAGGTCCGGCAATCGCCCTGGCCGGTGCGCTCGCCGCCGTCGCGGATGCTGGCGCGGCAGCTTGCACCAGGGCAGGGAGCGGCGTCGCCGTGCCCGGCAGATCGGCAGCAATCGTGCCGACCGTGACCTGTAACTCCGCCGCAGGCGAGGGGAGGCGGGGCGCTGCCATCGCCGGGAACGGCTGCGCGGGTCCGGCTTCAGCCGTGGTCACGGATTGCGCGACATTCATAATTGGGGTGGGCGCCGCGGGTGCGTTCGGCGCGGCAGGCGAGGCGCCGCTTGCCCGCGCGTCGGCGAACTCCGCTTTGTCCAGCACGCCGAGGCGCCGGTAAACCGTTGCCAGGTTGGTCCACGCGCGACGGTTGCTGCCGTCGAGTTCGACGGCCCGGCGCAGCGACGTCGCGGCGGCGTCAGGCCGTCCCGCGAGCAGCAACGCGTAGCCGAGATTGTTGTACAGGTGGCTCGCCGCCGGGGCGAGACTCACTGCCTGTTCGAGTGCCCGCAGACCGTCCTCGAACCGGCCGAGCGCGGCCTGCAGCGAGCCGAGCGCGTTCCACGCCGCAGCATGGCCGGGGTCGGCGTCCAGGGCTTCGCGGTACGCGGCGATCGCTTCTTCATTGGCGCCCCGCCTCTCCTTGTAACGCCCGAGCGCGAAATAGCCGGCCGCGTCGTTCGTGGCGCCATGGCGCACGCTTTGCACCGGCGCGATCTTCCACGCGTTTTCCGGCATCGCCGGATTCGTGCTGCACGCGCCGACCAGAAGCGCGGCGAGCACCGGGTTCAACGCGAGTACGCGTTTTTTCATCGTGCTTCTCCTCGCGTCAGCCACCGCTGGTTCCCGCCATCGTCGGCAGCAGGATGCGGTACACCTGGATCATCGCCGGCCCGAGCAGCACGAGCATCAGCGACGGAAAGATGAAGAAAATCAGCGGAAACAGCAGCTTCAGCGCAATCTTCGCCGCCGCTTCCTCGGCGCGCTGGCGCCGGCGCGTGCGCAACATGTCGGAGTGGATACGCAGCGATGTGGCGATGCTCGTGCCGAAGCGCTCCGCCTGGATCACCATCGCGACGAAACCTTCGACTTCCTCGACGCCGGTCCGGGCAGCGAGGTTGCGCAGCGCCCGCGCCCGTTCGAGGCCCGCACGCAGTTCCAGCGTCACGAGATGCAGCTCTTCGGCGAGCGCTTCGCTCTTGTGCTGCATCTCGTCGGCGACGCGTACCAGTGCTGCCTCGACGCCAAGGCCGGCTTCGACGCACACCGTCATCAGATCGAGCGCGTCGGGAAAAGTCTCGAAGATCTCGCGCTGGCGCACGAAGATCAGCCGGTTCAGGATGATGTTCGGCACGTAATAGCCGATCGCCGCGGCGAGCAGCACGACGAACAGCGTGCCCTGGAACTGCAGCGACGGCGTCGACATCAGCACCGTGAAATACGCGAGCAGCGGCAGCCCGAGCGCGAGGACGGTCTTGACGCCGAAGAACGCGAGCGGCGCGGCGGCGTGGCGAATGCCGGCGTGCATGAAGCGCGCGCGCAGCGCCGACATGTCCTCGCTGTCCTCCGGCGTCGACAGCTTCGCAAAGGGTTTCGTCAGCTTGACGGTGCGTTCGATCCACGCGTCGGCGCCCGCGCCGACGGTCGACTTGCCGCCGCCGAGCGCCTGCAGCCGGTCTGCGGTCGCCGAGCGCGAGAACAGGCTCATGACGAAGAACGCGCCCGCCGTCACTGCGACGAAGAGCAGCCCGAGAAATCCGATCTGCGTGTAGTCCATGTCCCGTTCTCCCGTCTTCCGCCGCTACACGCGGATGCGGATGATCTTGCGCATCCATACCACGCCCAGAACCATCATCCCCATCGCCCCGTAGATGAAGTTGATGCCCGCGGGGTCTTCCCACAGTACTTTCATGAAGCCGGGGTTCACGATGTTGATCAGCGCCGCAGTTGCGAACGGCAGGCAGCCGAGGATCCACGCCGACAGCTTCCCTTCAGCCGACAGCGTGCGGATCTCGCCGTACAGCTTCAGCCGCGCGCGCACGATCTTGCTGATGTTGTCGAGCAGCTCCGCGAGGTTGCCGCCCGAATCGCGCTGGATCAGCACCGCGATGACGAAGTAGTTGAGGTCCGTGCTGTCGGTGCGCGATGCGAGGTTCAGCATCGCGGTCTGCTGCGGCACGCCGTAGTTCATCTCGTCGAACAGGATGCGGAACTCGCCGCCGATCGGGTCCGTCATCTCCTCGGCGACCATCTTGATCGCGGTCGGAAACGCGTGGCCGGCACGCAACGCGCGGCCCATCAGGTCGAGCGCTTCGGGCAGCTGCAGCTCGAAGCGCTGCATGTGCTGGTTGCGTGCGCGCATCACGTACAGCGTCGGCAGCGCCCCGAGCACCACGGCGAAGCCGGCGCCGAGGAACAGCGGCCGGTTCAGCAGCAGCGGCAACGTGAAGCCGAGCGCCGCGAGCGCGACCGTCCACCCGGCGAACTGCGCCAGCGTCAGTTGCAGGCGGGACTGCACGATGAGCCGGTTGATGCCGTGCAGCTGCGGCACGGCCGCGAGCAGGCGGTCGCCGGCCGCCGAACCGGCCTCATTCTGCTCCTTGTACAGCGACGCTGGCCGCGCGCTGCGCACGCCGCTCGCGACTTCGTCAAGGCGGCGGTTGAGCCGTTTCGCGTCGGCGCTGTGGCTCGACGCCCACCACAGGTAGGCGCCTTCGAGGAACAGCACGACCGTGATGAAGGTCGCGAGGGCAAAGAGCAGCGTCAGGATGTCCATCGCGTTCTCACTCGAAGCGCCGCCCGGGGTTGAACATGTCCTCGGGCAGGCGGATGCCGAACGAGCGCAGGCGTTCGGCGAAATGCGGGCGCACGCCGGTCGCGGTGAAGTAGCCCTGCACCTCGCCGGTTTCCGAAATCCCCGTCTGCCGGAACGCGAAAATCTCCTGCATCGTGATCATCTCGCCTTCCATACCGGTGATCTCCTGGATGCTGATGATCTTGCGCTTGCCGTCGGTGAGCCGGCTCGCCTGCACGATCAGACCGATCGCGCTGGCGATCTGCGCGCGCGCGACTTTCGGCGGCAGGTTCGCGTCGGACATGCCGATCATGTTCTCCATGCGGCCGAGCGCGTCGCGCGGCGTGTTCGCGTGCACCGTCGTCATCGAGCCTTCGTGGCCGGTGTTCATCGCCTGCAGCACGTCGAACGCTTCGGCGCCGCGCGTCTCGCCGAGGATGATCCGGTCCGGGCGCATCCGCAACGCATTGCGCACCAGCGCGCGCTGCGAGACTTCGCCTTTGCCTTCGATGTTCGGCGGCCGCGTCTCGAGCCGCACGACGTGTGGCTGCTGCAGCTGCAGCTCTGCCGCGTCCTCGATCGTGACGATGCGCTCGTCGGCCGGGATGTTCGCGGTAAGGATGTTCAGCAGCGTCGTCTTGCCGCTGCCGGTGCCACCCGAGATCAGGATGTTCACCTTCGCGCGCGCGAGCCCCGCGAGGAGCTCGCCCATCTCCGGCGTCAGCGCCTTGAAGCCGATCAGTTTCTCCATCGTCAGCGGCACCGCCGCGAAACGGCGGATCGACACGACCGGCCCGTCGAGCGCGAGCGGCGGGATGATCGCGTTCACACGCGAGCCGTCCGGCAGCCGCGCGTCGACCATCGGGCTCGATTCATCGACGCGCCGCCCGACCCGCGACACGATCTTGTCGATGATCTTCATCAGATGCCCGTCGTCGCTGAAAGTCACGTTCGTAAGTTCGATCTTGCCGTGCCGCTCGACGTAGATCTGCTGCGAGCCGTTGATCAGGATGTCCGACACCGTCGGGTCCGCAAGCAGCGGCTCGATCGGTCCGAGCCCGAGCATCTCGTACTGGATGTCGCGCACGAGGTCGCGCCGCTCGTTCGTGTTGATGACGACGTTTTCTTCTGCGAGGAGGCGCTCGACCATCAGCCGCAATTCGTCCCGCAGCTGCTCGGGGGCGAGGTTCTCCATCGCCTCGAGGTCGATGCGCGACAGCAGCAGCTGGTGGATGCGCATCTTCAGCGTCTGATACGCCTTGTTCGCGCGGGGGTCGGGTGCCGTCGCCGGACGCATCACGGTGTCGGTCGGGACTGATTCGAGGCGCTGTCGCAAGCTCATTTCACGTTCCTTTCAATAGTCATCCGCGTGCCGCGCTCAATGCGTCGCGAACAGGCGCGACAGCCAGCCTTTGCTCGCTTTTTCGGGGTCGTCGACGAGCGATTCGGCGATCTCGCGCAGCGCTTTCGTCACCGGGCTGTTCTTCGCCAGCCGTGCGATCGGCTCGCCCTGGTTCACGGACGCCGCGACCGTGTCGTAGCTGTTCGGCACCGTCTTGAACAGCTTCGCCTTCACCGTGCGCTCGACGTCCTGCAGGCTGATCTCGCTGTTCTTGTGCTGGCGATTGACGACCAACCCGACTTTCGACATCGGGTAGCCAAGCGACACGAACACTTCGACGAGCCGCTTCGCCTCGCGGATGAACGGCAACGTGAGCTGCACCACCGGAAAGATCATGTCGGCCATGTCGAACGGCTTCAGGCTCACCGCGTCGAGCGAGCGTCCGACATCGACGATGACGAAATCATAGTTCGTGCGCGCGACCTTGAGGATCGCCTCGACGTGCTCGGGACGGACGTCGGTCGAGTGCGCCGGGTCGTCCGGCGCCGCAAGCAGGTGAAAGCCGGGCGCGACTTCGATCATCGCCGACTGCAGGAACGCCGCATCGAGTCGGTGGATCTGCTGGCACACCAGCGCCAGGTTGCTCGCCGGTTTCTGGTCGGTGACGTACATCGCCGCGTCGCCGAACTGCAGGTTCAGGTCGATCAGCGCGACGCGCTTGCCGTGCACCGCCGCGAGGACCCAGGCGAGATTCGTCGCGAGGAAGGTCGCGCCGCTGCCGCCTTTGCACGAGGTCAGGGCGAGGATCTTGCCGTTGGTCGCACTGCCGCCGCGCTTGCGCAGGATGCGCGCCAATGCGGCATGCAGTGCTTCGGGCGACGGCGAAATCGGCAGCACTTCGCGCACCCCGGCACGGAACGCCTGCAGCAGAAAGTCCGACGAGGTGTCAGCCGTGATGACGATCGGCTCGATCTGCGGGTAGCGGAGCGTCAGTTGTTCGAGCGCGCCGAGGTTCGCCGGGCGGAATGCGTCGAGCACGACGACGTCCGGCACCGTGCCATTGACTGCGCCGAGCGGCTCGCTCGACGTCGCGTGGCCGACGGCGACGTCCATCGACTTGCCCGCCTGCGCGAGCGTTGCCCGCAGGCGCTCAGCGCTGTCGTGGTTGTCGGAAAGGATTCGGATTTTCATGACGATTTCCTCTGTGGCATCCGTTCACTCGTCAGAGACACACCGGGTTCGGGACGTCATCGATCGAGCTCGCGAGGCTTTCGCGCGGAAGCGTGGTTGCGAATGCCGGCAGGCTCAGGCTGAGTGGCACGAGCGGGATATATGTGGCGATTGGTACGGGTTCGATCCGGACCGTTATCTCGTCGCAGGTCTCGGGGCCGCAGCCTGTGGGCGTATACAAGATCGTGATCTTGTCGCTTGAAACCGTCGGAAACAGACTTGTCATTTTCGCCTTGATCGCGGAGTCAGCCACATCACAGACAACAGCGATACGTGCACCGAGGCGCGTCGCCTCCGTCGCCGTGTTCCAGTAGAAGAAGACGCGGCCCATTTCCATTACGCCGATCAGCAGGGTGAAGAAAAGCGCCGCGACAAGCGCAAACTCAATGGCGGCTACTCCCCGCTGTGTGCGTTTTCCAGTTTCTTCAGCAAAGCCCCGCTTCATCACAGCACCTGCCTCATGGTTACGCTGATGTCGCCGAAAATCATGTTGGGCGCGACGAAAGGCACCAGCGAGACGAACTGATATCCGGCGACAGTCACGCTTACCAGGTTGATCACACCGCTTCCCGTCGCCTGGTTCTGATGGGTTGCCGGATTGCTGATCTGGTCGTGGACCTGAATGTGATCAGTGGTCAGGCCGGGAGCGAGAGGACTTCCGCTGCACGAGCGATTGCCATAAACCGCGAGGCATTTGGCGGTGCCCGATCCCTCCCCGGGGCCCTTTTGCGTCAAATAGCGGGCGGCATCGCGAGCCGATTTGGCGAGCGTGTTGTACTGGTACATTGCCCGACCGAATTCGGTGATGCCGAACGCCATCAATAAGAGCGGAATCATTACGAGAGCAAGTTCGACAGCTACCGCGCCACGCTGCCTATGTCGCGTTCTCATCGTCGTGCCCTATTGGACAAGTGATGGTACAAGCGGCCCGATGCTGCCCGGACCCCCCACTGAGCCGGACGTGGCGCACGGACTCGACGGATCGGTCGCGCTGCCGCGGTATTCCAGCCAGACCTCTTCCCCTGAAGCAGGCCCGTTGTCATTGCTCAGGGGATGGAGCATCAGTACACAGGCATAGCCGAGAATCGGGACCGTCTGCGGATTCGAGGTTTTCCAACTCTCGCAGTCGACGACCGGCACCACTACGGTTCGGCGATCTGCACCGAAACTCCGGTGCTCCGCCTGGCTGAGCGGCCGATAACCGCCCGTCAGATCGGGCCCTTGATAGGGGCTGTATTGCGACCGCGCAGTGCGATAGTTCGAAATGTCGCCAGCGCCCGCATAGGCATTGAACTTCGCGGGCCACGACGCGGCGGTGTAGCTCATTCCGGTCCAGTCGGGCGGCGCGGAACTGAACGAATCGCTGCCTTTGTAAAGACCGAAACGTGTGTTCCACGCTTTGCCGAGCGACGCGATATTGCCCTGCTGCCCGACCCGGGTTCCCGTGCCTGCAGGCGGAAGGGCGCATTGCCCCGAGCCTTTCAGGATTTCGGCGAGTTCACTCGCGCCTCCACCGTCGTTCGGACTGAAGTCGATCCAGTCGAAACTGCCGGTTGCCGACTCGGTCAGCTTGCTCGTCACCCATTGGCCGACTTGAAGGCCGTCGAGTGGAGAACTGACGGGTGCCGCAGGCCGCTTGCACAGACCGATCGGAATCGCACAACTAGTCTGAGCATTGCGCAAAGTGGCAACCGCATATGCCGAAACATCCTTGGGGCCTTGTCCGAGGACTTGCATGAACCAGGGAGGAATGTCCTCCGCACGGGCGATGCACATGACGAAGCGCGAGTTCACGTCGGCGCTACCGCTCGGCTGATACGCCGCGTTGGGCGCGAGTGCGGTGTAGAACCGGACGTCCCCGGGAGCAATCGAAATTGCAGTGTCCTGGAAGTCGTGAGAATTCCGCGCTGCGACCGCAGTTCCGGCGGCGACCGCGTTATCCAGATAGCTTGCCGAGCAGGTCCCGGCAGAAGGATCGCACGTGAGTTCGCGCGAGGCGGCCAGCGCGCAGGCATCGGCTGCGTTCTGCAGCTCTGTCTTATTCACGTAGAGGTGGCCGAGGTCGAGCGCGAGGCCGACGAAACCGACGAGCGCCACAAGTGAAAGGGCGGTGATGATCGCGACTACACCGCGCTGTGATTCACGACCCGCGTGACGATTCCGCATAACGCCGCTCCCGTCCCTTATTTGTCACTGCCCCGAAGCACCAATGCCAATCGTCATAATGCTCGGCTGCGGTTCGGGGTTTGTGAAGCTCTTTGCATACTCACCCATCGCACCTTGCGCCGCCTTGCCATCGATACCAGCGACGGGATCGGTGTTTTTCGACGCATCGGGGAAAACGATTTGCTGCGCTGCAGTCACGCGTGCAGCTTCACCGAAGCGCGAATCCCAGTTCGGTGAGGTCGCGACGCAGCCCGTAAGGGCGAGCGCTGCGAGGGGAACAGCCAGTCTTACGGATGCGTTCATGGTTGGCTCCTCATTTCGGCTCAAAGCCGCCGCGGGCGGGATTTTCCGCACCGGGCAAAAGATCCGGGTGGTCTGCCGGAGCGGGCCCATCGCCTTCGAGCTTCCCGCGCCAAATCACATCACTGCGACTCGGTTCGACGTAATTGTCGGTTGGTAGCACATAGTTGTCGGGCAGCGGCTTGACCAGGCGCGGGGTGATGACGAACACCAGCTCGGAGCGGTCGGTCTGGAACTCGGTGCTGCGGAACAGCGCGCCGAGGATCGGAAGCTCACCCAGAATGGGAAAGGCGCGGATGTTCGTCGTCGTGTTGTTCTTGATGAGGCCGCCGATCGCGAAGCTCTGGCCGTCCCGAAGCTGGACCGTCGTGAAGGCGCGGCGCGTCGTGAAGGAAGGCAGGATCGCGAGGCCGTTCACCCCCGGGGCGCTCAACCCGACGCCTTCGCGGTTCAGTTCGGACACTTCGGGGCGGACGGCAAGGTTGATGCGGCCGCCTTCGAGCACGGTCGGGGTGAATTTGACGGAGACGCCGAACTCCTTTTCCTCCAGCGTCACCGTCCTCGTCCCGCCGTCGTTTTGCGAAACGGGGATGAAGATCTTGCCGCCGGCGAGGAAGCTGCCTTCCTGGCCGCTGATCGCCATCACGGTCGGTTCGGCGAGGATCTTGACCAGCCCGTCGTTCTTTTGCGCATCGACGCCGATCAGCGTGCTGTTCTTGCCCGAAATCAGCGGGACGGTCGTCGCGTCGCCGCCGATCGTCGCGTTGCCGATCGGGGCCGTGATCGCGCTGGTGCCGCTGCTATTGCTGATCGAATCGACGATGCCGCCGCCGACGCGTGCGTCGACGGTTCCCGACACCTGTCCGCCGACTGGGCTCTTGCCCCCGAACACGCCGGACAGGAAGCGGATCATCGTGCCGTCCCCCGCGGCATACGCGCGGGAGAAATCGATGCCGAAGCGATCCATCACCGCTTTCGACACCTCGGCGACTTTCACTTCCAGCATCACCTGCTGAGGCGCACCGACGCGGAGCATGTTGAGGACGCGAGCGTTGCGCCCGTTGTCTCCCCCGCCGCCATCGCGAACGTACGCGGACGCAATCTCGACGGCTCGATCGACCTTCGTCGCATCGCTGACCATGCCGGTGAGCACCAGCGAGTCGTACGCCGAACTCACCTTGATGTCCTTCTCGTCGGGCAGCAGCGTCGCGAGGACGCCCTGCACCGAAGTCACGTCCATCGCAACCGTGACATCGAGCGCTGTGCAGCCGCCCGAGCGGTCGACGAGCACGACGTTTGTCGAGCCGACGCTCTTGCCGAGCAGATAGATCTCGTTCGGGCTCAACAGCAGCACGTCGACCTGCGCGACGCCGGGCCGGCCGTCGCTCTGCTTTGCCTGCTGTCCGCCCTTGTCGTCCTTGGCCGGCTCCGTGCTCGGGCGCGCCGCCTGCGCATTGTCGGGATTGCCGAGCAGGATGCGCGTGACCGGGACTTCCGGCCGGATCACCGACGACTTGCCGACCGGGATCGTGACCATCGGTGCGATTTCGACGCGTCCGCAGGGCGAACCGCTGGTGGTCGCGACGGAAACCCTCGGCGTCGCGGGGGACGTGCCGATGGCTGCCTGCGTGGAGACCGGCAGCAGCAGCGCCAGCGCGATCGAAGCGCCGGCCCGTATGGAGCGATGAGGTTTGTACAGGTTTTTCGTGCTCATGATGTTCCCTGCGCTCGGCAATCGGTTGGAAGCGATTAGAAGCATTCGTTGACCTTGGAGACGCCGCGGATCACCTCGACGCAGACCTGCTGGGGCGCGGGGGCAGGGGGTTTGGCAGCAACCCGGCGTGGGGCAGCACGCTTAACTGGCGGTGCTGCGGGAGGCTCTTCCGGCGTGCGCAGCAGCATCGCTTTCGTGATGCCTGCGGTGTCCGTCGGGTTCGAGTCGATCTGGTTGCGCAGCACCAGCGACAGGTTGCCGACGCTGCGCGCGAGGTCGAGCCGCTCGGCCTGTTCGGGAGTCACTTCGAGCGTGACCGCGTTGACGACTTTCGGCTTCGTCTCGTCGCGGTTCGCTTCCTGGGCGACGGCGAGCACGAGGATGCGTTCGAGGACGATCTTCGAGATCATCTGGTCCGCGTTGTTGCGGTTCGCGCCGGTGTTTTCGGTGTTGACCATGATGTCGACGTAGTTCCCGGGCAGCGTGAAGCCGGCGACGCCGATGACGTCATTGACGCGCACCGTGATCGCGCGCTTGCCTTCCGGCACGACTGCGGAGAGGCCGCCTTTTGTGCCTTCCGGCGCGAGGCGCGATTCGAGCACCGGCTCGCCGGGCTGGATGCCGGTGATCGCGACGCGGCCGTCGAGCTTCGCGACGTCGTTGAACGCGCCGGCCGGGATGCTGCCGGACGGCCATTCGACGAGGCGGATCGCCTCCGGTGCGATGCGACTGCCGAGCTGCAGCTCGACTGCCGCCACCGCAATACGATTGCCGTCGCCGGCGGACTTCGCCTGCAGCCAGCGCGTGCCGAGCACGACCGCCGCAAGGCCGGCGAGCATCGCGACCAGAAGAAAGCCCATCCCTTTTGCCTTCATGTGAATCCCCTTGTTTCATGTCGCGGCGCATGCCCGGCGACCGGGCAAAGCCCGCGGTGCTTCTCCGGTGAAAACCGGCGACCGCCCATGCGGCCGCCGGCCCCCCTCCCCCGGTTCGCGCCCTATCGGGTCGCGAAGTAGTTATGCCAGGCCCAGTCCAGAGCTTCCGGCGTCAGACGCGCCGGTTCGCCGAGGTAGCGGGCGAGATCGGCAATCTGGTTCACGAGATCGCGCGGGTAGCACGCGAGCAACGGCTGCCCGTGCGCCTTGTGGTAATCGTTCAACAGCATCTGGAACGCGCTTTCGTCGAACGGCACGTCGCGCGCGTCGCAGACCCGCGTGAAAATCTCCCGGTATTCATGCTCGTCCATCGGTCCAATGTGGATCTTGTAGCCGAGCCGGCGCAGGAAAGCCGGGTCGGCGACGTCGGCCGGCATCAGGTTCGTCGAGAACACCAGCACGACGTCGAACGGCAGCGCGAACTTCGTGCCGCTGTGCAGCGCGAGGTAGTCGTGGTGCCGGTCCATCGGCACGATCCAGCGGTTCATCAGCTGCTCGGGCGTGACGATCTGCCGGCCGAGGTCGTCGACGACGAACAGCCCGTTGTTCGCTTTCACGTGCGGCGGCGCCTGGTAGAAGCCGCTGCTCGCGTCGTAGTCAAGGTCGAGCATGCGCAGCGTCAGCTCGCCCCCGGTGATCGCGACAGGCCGCTTGCAGCGCACCCAGCGCAGGTCCGGCCGCATCAGGTTGTCGAGCGCGGCAGGGCGGCGGTCGTCCTCGACGGGCGTGTGGATCAGCGGGTCGAACACCTGGATGATCTCGCCGTCGACGAGGATCGCGTGCGGCACCGCGATGTCGCCATCGAGCAGCAGCGCGAGCCGTTCGGCGAGGTAGGTCTTGCCGGCGCCAGCGGGACCGTAAAGGAACAGCGCGCGCCCCGACCCCATCGCGGCGCCGAGCTGGTCGCGCACTTCCGGCTTGATGATCAGGCCGCGGAACGCCTCGTTTACGCCGTCCCGCGTCACGCACATCTTCGTCACCGACTGGCGCTCGACTTGCGCGACATACGTCGCGAGGCCGACCGGGGCGGCGCCCGCATACTTGCAGCGGCCGAGGTATTCGGTGGCGCGGGCGCGGCCGGCATCCGTCAGTTCATAAAGGATGTCGCCGTCCGTCTCGCCGCGACGCAGCACTTCGCACAGCCGCTCGGCGCGCATGAACGCGAGCAGGCTCTCGAGCACGGTCGCCGGCAAGCGCATCTGCTGCGACAGCTCGGTCAGCCGCATCTGGCCGCGCACGAACAGCAGCTTCGCTGCGAGCTCGACGAGGAACAATAGCGGCAGGCCGGTTTCTTCGAGTGTGCGCGGCGCGCGCGGGAACACGGCGGCTTCGTCGAGAGGGATCACGCGGGCGGCGGACGGTGCATTCATGACGAGTCCCGGCAAGTTTCCATTCAGCTCAGCGCCCAGCCGCCGGAGCGGACGAGGATCAGTTGCAGTACGACGCCGGCGGCGATCGCGACGGCATAAGGCATGCGGCCCGCGGTGTGTGCGAGCGGTTCGAAGCGCGGGCTATCGCCGCCCGCCGCGCGGATCGCGCTCGTCGTCAGCATGAAGCGCAGGTTCGTCGCGAGCTGCCGGAACGAGCGCTGCCACAGCGCCATGACGATCGCAAGCACGCCGCCGGCGAGGAAAGTCAGCACGACGACGCCGAGCGTCTGCAGCGGACCGAGAAACGCGCCGACCATCATCATCAGCTTGACATCGCCGGCTCCCATCGCGCGCAGCGCGTAGAGGGGAAACAGCGCTGCGAAGCCGACGGCGATGCCGGCCAGCGCCGGTACTGCGCCGATGGCGCCGGATGAAGCGTGCAGGATGCCATTGCCCGGTGCCACGAGACCGTGATAAGCGATTGCGACCACGAGCCCGAGCAGGACCAGCGGATTGAGGATTCGGCGCGCACAGAGGTCAGTGGCTACGGCTACACTGAGCGTGCCGAGCAGCAGAGCCAGGGCGAAGTTCATGAGGTAGTCCGACTTCAAGGAGTTAAGGCTGGGGAAAAAGGCTGGGCTGCCTCGCAGCAACCCAACCACAAACGCTTCGCTACCGACTTAGGGTCATATCAAACCAAGAGGAGGCCGATCCTGTTGAAAAGGGCATTAAGGTTCGTGCCGACAAGCCCGGCACCCACGATGATCATCACTGCAATCAGTGCCGCGATCAGCCCGTACTCGATTGCGGTAACGCCTTCTTCGTCGCAAATGAATTGCTTCGTCATTTCCAGCATGCTCATCTCCTTCATTTAGAAAAAAAGCCGGCCCTCCCGGCAACCAACCGGAGCGGGTGGCCCGTTCCGGAAAAATGCTACGTGGCTTTCGGCCCCGCAGTGAACTCATTGCTCGCTTAGGACATCGCATCCGAGACTTTCTGCGCGATGCCTCCATAGAGCGCTTCGATGCTGCCGCCGAGCAAACCGACCGAACCCACGATTGCCCCGAAGATCAGCGCCCCCAGCAGCGCGTATTCGATCGATGTGACGCCGTCCTGGTCTTCGATGAATCCTTTCAGCAATCCGGCGATTCGCTCGGTCTTCATCGCTTTCGTCCTGTCTGCGGCTTGACTTCAGATTAGGCGCCAACCGGTTCGGCAACATCGGCAATTGCGCCCGTTTTCAGTAGTCATATGCGCCACAGGTGCTTGTGACATTTGTCATGCCTCGGGAGGCGGCTCCGGAGCGGCCGGGATGACGATCGGCGCTGCCTCGGGTTCTTTCTCGGCGAACGCCACGAATGTCCGCCACCAACATCGCGGAAGAATTCGCGCCAAGCTCCTCCGAATCGAACTCCGCTGCTTCGTCCCGGTTTTCAAGCATCGGCATCCGCAGCAGGACCACCACCGCAATGACGCTTTCGGCCAAGCTGAACAGCAGCTTGCTCGTCATACCGGTTTCCGCGAACGCGCCGAGGTGCGAGATTGCGAACAGCAGCAGCAGCGCGGAGAAAATCGCGCCGATCGTGGACTGGGTTTGCGGCGACAAGCTGTTTTTCTGCGAGGGCGTCACGGTCATGTCTCCTGAAGCAGGGCGGGAATGACGGGCCAAAACGGCCGCTTATGCTCCTTCGGGATGCCGTGTGGGGAGCCGGCGCCAGGGCTTCAGCTACCGTTCGTCCGCTGCCCGTTTGGCATTTTCTTCATGTTCGCCGGAGGTTCAGGATTCGGCATCGGCTGATGCGCCTAACCGGCGTGGGCGCGTTCGACCGGTTACACCCGTGACAATTGTCACGGGCTCCGGCGGTTCAGAGCGACGCGAGGCGGATCGCGGCGATCAGTTCATCGCCTGGCGCGGTCTTCGAAACGAAGCCGGCAGCGCCGAGGCGCTGTGCGCGCAGCCGCGCACGCGGTTCGCCCAAACACGTGAAGACGACGACCGCGGCATTGCAGCAGATGCGGAACAGCGGGATCAGCACGATGCCATCTTCGCCGCCCAGGTCGGCGTCGAGGACGATGACGTGCGGACGAACGGTTCGCGCAAGCTCGAGCGCCTGCCGGGCGGAGCGGGCCTGCCCGGTCACGCGCATCCGCGGGGCTTCGCTCTCGATCAGCGCGGTCACCCCCGAAAGGATCACGCGCTGATCGTCGACAAGCAGGATTTCGATCGGCGGAGCCAAAGCGCTCGACAAGATGGCATGCTCCACGCGTGCGGCAACGGCCGCGAGGATTCAACGATACCGGGGGGCTCGCAAGCTGCGCATGGGAGAACTCGACTGCAAGGGGCATGACAACGCGGCCGGGAAAGTGCGTCGCGGGCGACTTGACGGAGTTCCTGATCGAGGAAGACGTGTTCGGGACTCCGGAGGATCGGACGATCCGCGCCCGGAAAATGGAAGGGGACGAATTAGGGGAAGGCTTCTTCGCTTGCTCCGGGCCGATTCGTGTGGTGCGGAAACAGCATCGTCATCAAGACCAGCGATCGCCGGGAATCGTCGCGCGGGAGCAGATGCCTGCTGCCGGGCATGACAAGTTGACTAGCGAAAGGTGGGCGGCAGGCGCGTGGGTACAGGCATTTCCGGCGCCCGGAGTGCAAAACGGCGAAAAGCTCCTCGTCGAGCGCCGTAGCGGGGCTTGTTCACTCCATGACGAATGTCACATGACGTTCTCGCGCTTTTGACCATGGCCTCGAGCGCCGCGTGGCGGTACGTTCTCTCCTGTCATTTTCGACGCGCCCGCGACCTGCCGCCGCGTTTCCCGCTTCCAGAACGGAGAACAATAATGAAAAGGATTTTCGTCCTCCTGATACCGGCGGCACTGACCGTCGTCGGCTGTGCGTCGCCGGTCCCCGTCGCCGAGAATTTTCCGCTTTCGTATCAAAAGGTCGCGCGCAGTGCGCAGCACTGGGACGTTGTCGCCGACGATGTCGTGGAGCAAACGATGAATGCGATCGAGGACAACGAGAGCCTCCAGAACAGGCCGCTCCACGTGGCGGCCTCCGAGCGGCGTTCGGCTTTCAATCGCGCCTTCCGGGAATTCCTCATCACGCGGCTCGTGGATAGCGGAGCGGACGTCAATGTCTGCAAGTCTGAACCGTCGAGGAAGGAGGGTTTTGCTGCGGACGGAGCGCAGATCGAAGTCACCTACGATACCCAGGTGGTGAACCACGGGTTGGACTTCCCGGACTACGAGCCGCGGCGGTACACATGGCTTGCCGCTGGCGTCGCTGTGATTCACCGGCTCTCGGAGCTGCACCTCAATTCGGTCGAATCGGTCGGCACCGGGCTCGTGGGAGGCGCGTTCGCGGACTGGTGGCTGGGGCGTGACTCGAAACCTACGCGGACCGAAATCCTCGTCACGACGACGATCGCCGAGAACAACCGCTTCGTCATGCGTCGAAGCGACATCTATTACGTGCCTGATGCGGACGCGGATCTGTTCGTGCGTTGGGGCGGGAAACGGAAATCGGAATGCCCCGAACAGTCGCAGATTGCCGCTACAGCCACGGCCTCACCCGGGACGCCTGACGAAGAGGAAGTCGAAAATAGCCGCAGAGAACTGGTTGCGCGGGGAATGCGGCGCATCAATCCGGAGTGGCGGAAGTCGGCATTTTCTTACTGAGCCTTCGCGTGCGACCGCGTTCGAATTTGTTTAGCCGCCGGTTTGGCGAAGCTGCATGCCGGCGCTCTCGCCGTCAGGAATTCACCAGCCCGATCCCGCGTTCCTTCGCATAGACGTACAGTTCGAGCCGGCCGCGCAGTTCGAGCTTGTGGTAGATCACGGTGAGGTGGTTGCGCAGGGTGTGTTCGCTGATGCCGAGGCTTTCGGCGAGGATCAGGCTCTTGGCGCCTTTGTGGCGGACCACCGTCGCGATGACTTCGAGTTCCTTCGGCGTCAGGCTCGAGATCTTCGCGCTGTGCTCGTCCGGCGGCGGATTTCCGCCCTTGAGCCTGTCCATGATGTCGCCGATCAGCGCGCGATTGACCCAGACGTCGCCTTCGTGGACTTTCTCGATTGCGCGCAACAGCACGTCGACCGGCTCTTCCTTCCGGACGACGCCGCGGGCGCCGGCCATGACGACGCGGCGATGCGCGTCGGCGTCGCGCGCGCCGGTCAGCACCAGCACGCGGGCGCTGAGGGTCTGGTGCAATTCGGCGAGCGCGGCGGCCGAATCGACACCACCCAGATCGAGGTCGAGCACGATGACGTCGGCGTTGCGGCTTTCGGGGTCGGCGAGCAGTTCCGCAATGCTTGTCGCGCTGCCGACCAGCTGCATGTGATCGGCCCCTTCGATCAGGCGCTCGAGCCCCCACAGGGTCGTTCGGTGATCGTCGACGAGGAAGACACGGATGGCACTTTCGGTGGTGATTATCATGGTTGGCCGTGCTCGGGAGGGGCTGGGATGGAGATGATCAGATCAGTCAGGCCGGGCCGCTGTCGCTCGACGACGGCACGGCCGTGGAGCGATTCGGCGCGTTCGACGATCGAGCGCGGGATGAACGGCGGGGGAGGGGCGTACGGGTCGTGCGCGTTCGTGATCCGCAGCGAACAGGCGCCGGCCTGTGCGCAAACGAGGATTTCGGCGCGGCTTGCGTCGGTATGGCGGCGAATGTTCGTCAGCGCTTCGCCGACCATCGGGAAAATCGCCGCGGCGAGGCTGCGGCGCACCGGCAGTTCGCCTTCGCAAGACACCGCCACTTCGATCCCGAACAGTTCGGAAAACCGCTTGGCCTGTCGCCGCAGCGCCGGAGCGAGCGCGTCGTCGGCGCCACATGCGCCCGCCCGCATGTCCGTCACGAGCTCGCGTAGATTGTGCAGCTCGCTGATCGCGACGTCCTTCAACGCGTGGATGTCGCGGCGCAGCGGGTTATCGGGGGCGGCTTTGCGCGCGAGCGCTTCGATGCCGTACTTCAGGCCGAGGTAGGGCTGGATCGCGGTGTCGTGAAGATCGCGGCCGATGCGCGCGCGTTCGGTCGCCATCGCGGCTTCGGTGAGCCGCTCCAGCAGGCCCGCGTTTTCGATGACGGGCGCGAGCTGCTCCATCACCCCGTACAGCAGCTCGGCGTCGTGCGCGCGATAGCGCCGGTAGCGCGACTCGAGCAGCAGCCGGCACGGGTGCGGCGCACGGCGGCAAATCGGCATCGCGACCATCGACTGGGCGTCAAGGAGCTCGGCGAGGTGTTCGGCCGCTGCTCGCGCAGTGCTGCTCGACGCTCTGGTTTCGAGGTCGAAGCCGCTGTGACGACGCAGCAGCGGGAGGCGGCCGAGGTGGGCGAGATGGTGCACGGCCGCGACGTCGGGCGGCAGGTCGCCCAGCGACTCGACGAGGCTCGCGTGCAGTTCGCCCGACAGCTCGTTCACGTTGCCGCTGGCGTCGCAATCGAACAGGCGCGGCTCGCTGTCGGGGAGCCACAGCAGAATCAGGCCCCGATCGGCGTCGAAATGGTGCGTGAGCGCGCGCAGCATCGTCTCTGCGACGCGCTGCACTCCCAGACGCGGGTCCAGCTGCCCGAGCAGGCGGTCGGCGACCGTCAGTTGCTCGTTCATCTGCACGCCGGCTCGCGCGAGACCGGCCACGAGGGGGCCGAGAACGAGGAGCGACAGCGGCTGCAGCATCGCGCCCTGCCACGGAATGTCGCCATACCCATTGTGGATGATCAACTGGGCTGCGGCGACCGCCGCGGCGAACTGTGAAACCAGCAGGCCGGAGACGAAGCCGAAGCTCAGCGACGCGAACAGGACCGGAAAGAGCAGCAGCAGGACGAACAGGCTGCTTTGCGCCTCGGCGAGCCACGCGAAAAGCAGGATCCACCCCGCATCGACCCACGGCGTGACGCGCGGCAGCACCGGGCGATTGCCGCGGGTTTCCGCCCAGCACAGCCAGGCCGCATAGGCGGCGTAGCCGAGGGCCGCGAGCGCGGCCGGCGTGCGCCCCGCGCCCGATAGCGAGAGGGCTTCCGTTGCGGCGACGATCGCGACAATGACGCGTATGTTCGCAAGAATCCGCCGCAGCTCCGGGTTCAGGTGCAGGCCGCCGTTTGCGACGCGAGGCGGGAGCACCGCCGGCGAAGTGGCGCTGCTGTTGTCCATCGTTGGAGTTCTCCCATCGGTCGTGGCGCTTTTCGCGGGTCTGTCAAGAGCAATCACGCCGTCTGCCGAATGTCACCATATTAAGCCATTCGGGCGTTGCATATCCTTACAACTACCCCGTCCGGGAAACGAACCTGTTATTGGGGAATCCCGGCCAACGGCGCGCGTCAAACTGCATTGGGCCGGGAAGCGGCCGGGAGACGATGATGAAAGCCACGCGTACCGAAACTGATTCGATGGGGCCTGTCGAAGTCGCGGCGGATCGTTACTGGGGAGCCCAGACCGAACGCTCGGTCGCGCATTTCCCGATCGGCACCGAGCGCTTCCGTTGGGGGCGGGCGATGATCCGTGCGCTGGGCATCCTGAAAAAGGCGGCGGCGCGGGCGAATGCGGAACTCGGCGAGTTGGCCCCGGAAGTCGCGACGCTGATCGGGCGCGCCGCGGACGAAGTCATCGACGGCACGCTCGACGCACACTTCCCGCTCGTCGTGTTCCAGACCGGCTCCGGCACGCAGTCGAACATGAACGCGAACGAGGTCATCGCGAACCGCGCGATCGAACTCGCCGGCGGCGAGCTGGGCTCGAAGCACCCGGTGCATCCGAACGACCACGTGAACCGCGGCCAGTCATCGAACGACACTTTCCCCACCGCAATGCATGTCGCGGCGGTCGAGCAATTGCACGACCGCCTGCTGCCGGCAGTGGGGCGGCTGCGCGGCACGCTCGCCGACAAGGCGAAGGAATTCAGCGACGTCGTCAAGACCGGGCGCACCCACCTGCAGGATGCGACGCCGGTCACGCTCGGGCAGGAGATCGGGGCGTGGGTCGCGCAGCTCGATTTCGGCATCGCGGCGGTCGAAAGCGCGCTGCCGGGACTGTACGACCTGGCGATCGGCGGCACCGCGGTCGGCACCGGGCTCAACGCGCATCCGCGTTTCGGCGACCGCGCGGCGGCGGAAATCGCCGCGCTGACCGGACACCCGTTCCGCAGCGCGCCGGACCGCTTCTTCGCACTCGCGGCGCACGACGCGCTGGTACAGGCGTCGGCGGCAATGCGCACGCTCGCCGGCGGGCTGATGAAGATGGCGAACGACGTGCGCTGGCTCGCGAGTGGGCCGCGCTGCGGCATCGGCGAACTGACGATTCCCGAGAACGAGCCGGGGTCGTCGATCATGCCGGGAAAGGTCAACCCGACGCAGTGCGAGGCGCTGACGATGGTGTGCGTGCAGGTGTTCGGCAACGACGCGGCAGTCGCTTTCGCCGGCACGCAGGGGAATTTCCAGCTGAATGTCTACAAGCCGGTGATGGCGCACAACGTGCTGGAGAGCATCGCGCTGCTCGCGGACAGCTGCGACGCGTTCGACGCGCACTGCGCGCGCGGCCTGCTGCCGAACCTGCCGCGCATCCGCGAGAATCTCGAAAAGAACCTGATGCTCGTGACCGCGTTGAACCGGCAGATTGGCTACGACCGCGCCGCCGAGATCGCGAAGAAGGCGCACAAGGAAGGCCGGTCGCTGCGCGAAGCGGCGCTCGCGTCGGGCTACGTCGGCGCCGAGGAGTTCGATCTGTGGGTGGACCCGGAGGCGATGACGCGGCCGGGTGGGTAGTAAACCGGAGTTTAATTACAACCGTTCGCCCTGAGCCCTTCGACTTCGCTCAGGACAGGCTTGTCGAAGGGCGCTGCCAGGGCTTCGACAGGCTCAGCCCGAACGGGATGTGTGCAATGACGGGGAAGGGTGCCGCTCAGGCGACCTTGTTTTTCGCTTTCGCGATCCGCGCCAGCGCCGCGCGCCCGCTGTCGATATGGGCGCGCATCAGCAGTTCCGCCCGCTCCGCGTCGCGTTCGGCGAGCGCGGCGAGGATGCCGCGGTGCTCGGCAAGCGACTGTTCGAGCCGCCCTTCGCTGAACAGCGAATGGTGGCGCGACAGCTTGATGACTTTGCGCAGGTCCTCGATGACCTGCAGCAGCCAGCGATTGTCGGTGAGCTTCTGCAGCGCCTGGTGGAAAGCCTGGTTCGCTTCGAAATAACCGTCGATGTCGCCGCCGCCGGCGGCTTTCTCCAGTTTTTCGTGGATTTTCCGCAGCCGCTCGAGATCGGCGTCCGTCGCCTTGCGGGCGGTGATATGCGCGCACTGGCCTTCGAGCAATGCCATGACGGTGAAAATCTCGTCGAGATCGCGCTCCGAGATTTCGTTGACATAGCAGCCGCGGCGCGGCTTGAGCGTGACGAGCCCTTCGGACGCAAGCACTTTGAGCGCCTCGCGCAACGGGGTCCGGGAGATGCCGTAGTCGTCGGCGAGCGCCTGCTCGTCCACCCATGTGCCGGGGGCGAGATCGTGCGAATAGATACGCTGGCGAAGCCGTTCGGCGACCTCCTGGTAGAGGGCGAGCGGAGCGATGCGGGAGGCGGTCATAAGCGATTCAGTGCAGAGGTGGGGGCGCTTCCGGCAGTCGTGGTGCGCGGAAGTTGCATTCATAATTATGGATAAAGTATTATTCGCTGGTCGGCACAAGTCAACTTCCGGCGCGCGGCCTAGCATGGGAGTGCCAAGGGTTCAGCCATGTGCTGAACCTGCGGCAAGGGAAGGGAGAGCGCTACGTCGCAGCGCAGGAGCGTCGACGGCCGCCCGCGGGGTCAGTTCCGCGGGCGGTCTCGTCGCCGCCACATCGTTGTTGACCCGTTTTTCATCGGGTTTCGACCCGGTTCGCGTTTTACCGAATATCGCACGGCCGCTTTTCGCGGCCCTGAACAGAGAGGGTTTGTCATGTCGAACGCCAAGATGCCGGCGTACCCGCAGCCGGATATGGACGCCTGGAAGAAGGCCGCGGCGAAGCACGCGCCCGACGGCGACATCGAAAAGCTGAACTGGGTCACCCCCGAGGGGATCGCGGTGAAGCCGCTGTATACGAAGGCGGACGTCGCCGAGCTGGCGCACACCGACACGCTGCCGGGCTTCGAGCCTTTCCTGCGCGGGCCGCAGCCGACGATGTACGCGGTCAAGCCGTGGACGATCCGCCAGTACGCGGGCTTCTCGACCGCCGAGGAATCGAACGCGTTCTACCGCAAGGCGCTCGCCGCCGGCGGCCAGGGCGTGTCGGTCGCGTTCGATCTTGCGACGCACCGCGGCTACGACTCGGATCATCCGCGCGTCACGGGCGACGTCGGCAAGGCGGGTGTGGCGATCGACTCGGTCGAGGACATGAAGATCCTCTTCGACAGCATTCCGCTCGACAAGGTGTCGGTGTCGATGACGATGAACGGCGCGGTGCTGCCGATCCTCGCCGGCTACATCGTCGCTGCCGAAGAACAGGGCGTTTCGCAGGACAAGCTGTCCGGGACCATCCAGAACGACATCCTCAAGGAGTTCATGGTCCGCAACACCTATATCTATCCGCCGACGCCGTCGATGAAGATCATCGCCGACATCTTCGGCTACACCGCGCAGCACATGCCGAAGTTCAACTCGATCTCGATCTCCGGCTATCACATCCAGGAAGCCGGTGCGAACCAGGCGATCGAACTGGCGTTCACGCTCGCCGACGGTCTGGAATACGTGCGCACCGGCATCAACAGCGGCATGGACGTCGATGCGTTCGCCGGCCGGCTGTCGTTCTTCTGGGCGGTCGGGATGAACTTCTATCTCGAAGTCGCGAAGATGCGCGCCGCGCGCCTGCTGTGGTGGCGGATCATGAAGGGCTTCGAGCCGAAGAGCGCCAAGTCGATGATGCTGCGCACGCACTCGCAAACGTCGGGCTGGTCGCTGACCGAGCAGGACCCGTACAACAACGTCGTGCGCACGACGATCGAGGCGATGGCGGCGGTGTTCGGCGGCACGCAGTCGCTGCACACGAACGCGCTCGACGAAGCGATCGCGCTGCCGACCGAGTTCTCGGCGCGCATCGCGCGCAACACGCAGATCATCATCCAGGAAGAGACGCACATCTGTAACGTCGTCGATCCGTGGGCGGGCTCCTACATGATGGAGAAGCTGACCCAGGACATGGCCGACACCGCGTGGAGCCTGATCGAGGAGATCGAGGCGATGGGTGGCATGACGAAAGCCGTCGAGTCGGGCTGGGCGAAGATGAAAGTCGAGGAATGCGCCGCCGAGAAGCAGGCGCGCATCGACTCGGGCAAGGACGTCATCGTCGGCGTGAACAAGTACAAGCTCGCGAAGGAAGACCCGATCGAGATCCTCGACATCGACAACCACGCGGTGCGCGATTCGCAGATCGCGCGGCTGAAGCAGATTCGCTCGACGCGCGACGCGGCCGCGGTGAAAGCGGCGCTCGACGCGCTGACCGCGTGCGCCGAAGCCGGGCAGAACGGCAGCCGCGACGGCAACCTGCTCGACCTCGCGGTGAAGGCGATGCGCCTGCGCGCGACGGTCGGCGAAGTGTCCGACGCGCTCGAGAAAGTGTTCGGCCGCTACCGCGCGAACCCGCAGGCGGTGTCCGGCGTGTATGGCGCCGTCGTCGAGAACGATGCTGACTGGAAGGCGCTGAAAGCGGACATCGAGGCGTTCGTCGCCGAGGAAGGCCGGCGCCCGCGCATCATGATCGCGAAGCTCGGCCAGGACGGCCACGACCGCGGCGCGAAAGTCGTCGCATCCGCGTTCGCCGATCTCGGCTTCGACATCGACATCGGCCCGCTCTTCCAGACGCCGGAAGAAGCCGCGCGCCATGCGGTCGAGAACGACGTCCACGCGATCGGCTGCTCGAGCCTCGCCGCGGGTCACAAGACGCTCGTGCCGGAGATCATCGACGGCCTGAAGAAGCTCGGCGCGGGCGACATCGTCGTCTTCGTCGGCGGCGTGATCCCCGCGCAGGACTACGACGGGCTGTACGCGGCCGGCGCGAAAGGCATCTTTGGCCCGGGCACGCCGATCCAGACCGCTGCGCGCGAAGTGCTGAAGCAGATCCGCGCGGCGCGCGCCAATGCGTGATTGCGGGCGAGAGCCGTTGCTCCGGCGGAACCCGGCCGCGAAGTGATGCCGCCGAGGTACCGATGCCGATGAACGACTCCGAACGCCAAGTGGGCGTCGCTGCCGATTTCGTGCCCGAGCTCGACGCCGCCGACCGCACCCTGGTCGACGGCGTGCTCGCCGGACAGTTGCGTCCGCTGGCGAAGACGATCACGCTGATCGAATCGTCGCGCGAGGACCACCAGGCGCGTGCGCACAAGGTAATGGAGGCGCTGCTGCCGGCGACCGGCCGCGCGCTGCGCGTCGGCATCTCCGGCGTGCCGGGCGTTGGCAAGTCGACGTTCATCGAGGCGCTCGGGCTGTACCTGATCGAACAGGGGCATCGCGTCGCAGTGCTCGCGGTCGATCCGTCGTCGTCGGTGACCGGCGGTTCGATCCTCGGTGACAAGACGCGCATGGAGATGCTGTCGCAGCGCACCGAAGCGTATATCCGGCCCAGTCCGTCGGCCGGTTCGCTCGGTGGGGTTGCCGCGAAGACGCGCGAGACGATGCTCGTGTGCGAGGCGGCGGGCTTCGACGTGATCGTCGTCGAGACGGTAGGCGTCGGCCAGTCGGAAACCGCCGTCGCCGGCATGACCGACATCTTCTGCCTGCTCCAGTTGCCGAATGCCGGCGATGACCTGCAGGCGATCAAGAAAGGGATCATGGAGATCGCCGACCTGATCGTCATCAACAAGGCCGACATCGATGTGCGCGCGGCGCAGCTCGCGAAGTCGCAGATGAAGAGCGCGCTGATGATGTTCCGCCACGCGTCGCCGAACTGGACGCCGCCGGTGCTGACGCTGTCGGCGCTGCAGAAGGACAGCGTCGCCGGGTTCTGGGACGAAGTGAAACGCTACCGGGACACGCTGACGCCGACCGGAGAGTTCGACGCGAAGCGCCGTCATCAGGCGCTCGCGTGGATGTGGGAAATGATCGACAGCGGCCTGCGCAGCCGCTTTCGCAGCCACCCGCAGGTGAAGCACGAATTGCCCGGGCTTGCCCGGGCGGTGGAAGACGGCGCGACGACGCCTTCGGCTGCCGCGATGCGCCTGCTCGGCTACCTGGAAAAACCGTCACAGTAGCGCGGAAAACGAAATTTCGGCGCCGCCAAAAAGCGAAGCACAAGGAGGTTTTCAATGCACGACATCATCCGCCAGCTGCGGGAAAAGCGGGAGGCAGCCCGTCTCGGCGGCGGCCAGCGGCGCATCGACGCGCAGCATGCGAAAGGCAAGCTCACCGCGCGCGAGCGCATCGAACTGCTGCTCGACGAGGACAGCTTCGAAGAGTGGGACATGTACAAGGAGCACCGCTGCACCGACTTCGGCATGGCCGAGGAGACGGTGCCGGGCGACGGCGTCGTGACCGGCTACGGCACGGTCAATGGCCGGCTGGTGTTCGTGTTCTCGCAGGACTTCACGGTGTTCGGCGGGTCGCTGTCCGAGACGCACGCGCAGAAGATCTGCAAGATCATGGACCACGCGATGAAAGTCGGTGCGCCGGTGATCGGACTCAACGACTCGGGCGGGGCGCGCATCCAGGAAGGCGTCGATTCGCTCGGCGGCTACGCCGACGTGTTCCAGCGCAACGTCATGGCGTCGGGCGTCGTGCCGCAGATCTCGCTGATCATGGGCCCGTGCGCCGGCGGCGCGGTGTATTCGCCGTCGATGACCGATTTCATCTTCATGGTCAAGGACTCGTCGTACATGTTCGTGACCGGACCGGAAGTCGTGAAGACCGTCACGCACGAGGAAGTCACTGCCGAGGAGCTCGGCGGCGCGGTGACGCATACGACGAAGTCGGGCGTCGCCGATCTCGCGTTCGAGGACGACGTCGAGGCGCTCGCCGGCTTGCGTCGCTTCATCGATTTCCTGCCGCTGTCGAACCGCGAGAAGCCGCCGGTCAAGCCGACTGCCGATCCGGCCGACCGCCTCGACGAGTCGCTCGACACGCTCGTGCCGGCGAACGCGAACCAGCCGTACGACATGAAGGAGCTGATCGCGAAGATCGTCGACGAAGGCGACTTCTTCGAGCTGCAGCCGGACTACGCGAAGAACATCCTGATCGGCTTCGGCCGCATGGAAGGCCAGACGGTCGGCATCGTCGCGAACCAACCGCTGGTGCTCGCCGGCTGCCTCGACATCAAGAGCTCGATCAAGGCGGCGCGCTTCGTGCGCTTCTGCGACGCGTTCAACATCCCGGTCGTGACCTTCGTCGACGTTCCCGGCTTCATGCCCGGCACCAGCCAGGAGTATGGCGGCATCATCAAGCACGGCGCGAAGCTGCTGTACGCGTACGCCGAATGCACCGTGCCGAAGATCACCGTGATCACCCGCAAGGCCTACGGCGGCGCCTACGACGTCATGAGCTCGAAACACCTGCGCGGCGACGTGAACCTCGCGTGGCCGACTGCCGAGATCGCGGTGATGGGGCCGAAAGGCGCGGTCGAGATCATCTTCCGTGAGGAAAAGAACGACCCGGCGAAAATCTCCGCGCGCGAAGCCGAGTACAAGGAAAAGTTCGCGAACCCGTTCGTCGCGGCCCACCGCGGCTTCATCGACGACGTCATCATGCCGCACAACACGCGCAAGCGGATCTGCCGCTCGCTGGCAATGCTGCGTGACAAGCAACTCGACAATCCGTGGCGCAAGCACGGCAACATCCCGCTCTGACCGTTCATCGCTCTGAATTGAGGTAAGAAATGTTCAAGAAAATTCTGATCGCGAACCGGGGAGAGATCGCCTGCCGCGTCATCAAGACTGCCCGCAGGATGGGCATCAGGACCGTCGCGGTCTATTCCGAGGCCGACCGCGATTCACTGTTCGTCGACATGGCCGACGAAGGTGTGTGCATCGGGCCGGCGCCGTCGAAGGAGTCGTACCTGGTGATGGACAAGATCATCGCCGCGTGCAAGAAGACCGGCGCCGAAGCGGTGCATCCGGGCTACGGCTTCCTGTCCGAGAACGCGGAATTCTCGCGCCGGCTCGAGGAAGAAGGCATCGTTTTCATTGGTCCGAAGCATTACTCGGTCGGCCAGATGGGCGACAAGATCGCCTCGAAGAAGCTCGCCAAGGAAGCCCGGGTCAACACGATTCCGGGCTACGCCGACGCGATCGACACCGCCGAGCAGGCGGTGGAGATCGCCAAGGGCATCGGCTACCCGGTGATGATCAAGGCTTCGGCCGGCGGCGGCGGCAAGGGCCTGCGCGTCGCGTTCAACGACCAGGAGTGCTTCGAAGGCTTCACGTCCTGCCGCAACGAAGCCAGGACGGCGTTTGGCGACGACCGCATCCTGATCGAGAAGTACGTGCTCGAGCCGCGCCACATCGAAATCCAGGTGCTCGGCGACGCGCACGGCAACGTCGTGTACCTGCACGAGCGCGAGTGCTCGATCCAGCGCCGTCACCAGAAAGTCATCGAAGAGGCGCCGAGCCCGTTCCTCGACCCCGCGACCCGCAAGGCGATGGGCGAGCAGGCGGTCGCGCTCGCGAAGGCGGTGCAGTACCAGTCGGCCGGCACGGTGGAATTCGTCGTCGGCGCCGACAAGTCGTTCTACTTCCTCGAGATGAATACCCGGCTGCAGGTCGAGCACCCGGTCACCGAGATGATCACCGGGCTCGATCTCGTCGAGCAGATGATCCGCGTCGCGGCCGGCGAGAAGCTCGCGTTCCGCCAGGAAGACATCCAGCTCAACGGCTGGGCGATGGAGTGCCGCATCAACGCCGAAGACCCGTTCCGCGGCTTCCTGCCGTCGACCGGGCGGCTCGTGAAATTCCAGCCGCCGGCGGGCGTCGATGGCCAGGTGCGCGTCGATACCGGCGTCTACGAAGGCGGCGAGATCTCGATGTTCTACGACTCGATGATCGCGAAGCTGATCACGCACGGCGCGAACCGCGACCAGGCGATCGAGCGCATGCGCGACGCGCTCAACGCGTTCGTGATCCGCGGCATCAGTTCGAACATCCCGTTCCAGGCCGCGCTGATGCAGCATCCGCGCTTCGTCTCGGGCCACTTCAACACCGGGTTCATCGCCGAGGAGTACCCGAAGGGCTTCGACGCGTCGATGGTGCCGCACGACGACCCGACGCTGTTCATTGCGGCCGCCGCCGCGCTGCACCGCCGCTATGAAGACCGCGATGCGCAGATCTCCGGCCAGATGCCGGGCCACGAGCGCGTCGTCAGCGACAAATACACGGTGATGCGCGGTGACGAACGCAGCCTCGTGACGGTCGTGCCGGCGGCAGGGGGCTACGACGTGAAGCTCGCCGGCGAGACGTTCGCGGTGCGCACTGACTGGAAGTTCGGCGAAGTGCTGATGAACGGCACGCTCAACGGCAAGCCGTTCACGATCCAGGTCGCCCGTACCGGGCTGCGCTATCGTCTGTCGCACAACGGCACGCAAGCGGTGCTGCTGGTAATGAGCGCACGGTGGGCGGAATTGCAGGCGCTGATGCCGACCAAGGTGCCGCCGGACCTGTCGCGCTTCCTGCTGTCGCCGATGCCGGGGCTGCTGCGCGAGATCGCGGTGCGCGAAGGTCAGGAGGTCAAGGCGGGCGAGAAGCTTGCGGTCATCGAGGCGATGAAGATGGAGAACGTCCTCAAGGCCGAGCAGGACGGCAAGGTGAAGAAGATCGTCGCCACGGCCGGCGCCAGCCTCGCGGTGGACGAGGTGATCGTCGAGTTCGAGTAACGGCGGTTCCGCTGCGATAACCCGGCCGCACGCTCATCGTGCGCAGCCGGTCCTGAAAAAGGGCTCACCAAGGTGAGCCCTTTTTCCTTTACCTCGTTTCGGCGTCCCCGGCGACACCCCTTCCCCCGGCGGGATCAGAATCGATGCGGCCGGTGATCCGGGGCGATCCCTTGCGGCGAACAGCCGAGGCGTCCACGGCAGCATCTCAACATTTGCCCAAATATAAATTGTGAGATAGTATGGCGGCGCTTCACGAACGCCTGCTGCGTGCTGGCGTTCGTTCCTGAACGGCAGCGGGTCGCTCACCTCTTCGCGACGTCCTGTACCGCCGCCACAAGACCAACGTTCGACGGACCGTGCATCAACCCTCAATCGCCTTCGCGCGGGGGCTGCGCGTGCCGATCCGAAACGAGATCAGGAGACATCCATGACGGCCCAAGTCCAGTCCCTTACCCGCCCGATCACTTTCAACACCGCGCGCTTCGACCCGGTGCCGTTCAAGGTCTACACGCAGCGCGACCTCGACCAGATCGCGCCGCTCGCGAAGCTCTCCGCGGCGCAGCGCTTCGAGATGAAAGTCGTGTCGTCGGTGCTGCCGTTTCGCGTCAACCAGTACGTCATCGACGAACTGATCGACTGGGACAACATCCCTGCTGACCCGATGTTCCAGCTGACGTTCCCGCAGCGCGGCATGCTCGCGCCGGAACATTTCGACCGCATCGCCACCTTGCTCGAGCACGGGGCGGACAAGAAGGATGTCGATGCAGCGGTCGACGCGGTGCGCCACGAGCTGAACCCGCATCCCGCCGACCAGATGGAAATGAACATGCCGCGCGACGAGCACGGCAACCGCCTCGACGGCATCCAGCACAAGTACCGCGAGACAGTGCTGTACTTCCCGAGCCAGGGCCAGACCTGCCACAGCTATTGCACGTTCTGCTTCCGCTGGGCGCAGTTCGTCGGCGACAAGGAGCTGCGCATCGCGTCGTCCGAAGCCGAGACGCTGCACGGCTATCTGCGCCACCACCGCGAAGTCACCGACATCTTGTTCACCGGCGGCGACCCGATGGTGATGAAAACGCGCCACCTGCGGGACTACCTCGAGCCGCTGCTCAAGCCGGAATTCGAGCATATCCAGACGATCCGCATGGGCACGAAGGCGCTGACGTTCTGGCCGCACCGCTTCCTCGGCGCCGATGACGCGGACGAGCTGATCGCGCTGCTCGAACGCCTCACCGAGGCGGGCAAGCACGTTGCACTGATGACGCATTTCAACCACTGGAAGGAACTCGACACCGAGGCGACGCAGGCGGCGGTGCGGCGGCTGCGCAAGGCCGGCGTCGTGATCCGCGGGCAGGGGCCGCTGATCGCCCACATCAACGACGATCCCGACGTATGGGCGCGGATGTGGAAGACGCAGGTGCGCCTCGGCATCGTGCCGTACTACATGTTCGTCGAGCGCGACACCGGCGCGCGCAACTACTTCGAAGTGCCGCTCGTGCGCGCGTGGGAGATCTACCGCGACGCGATGCAGCAGGTATCGGGTCTGGGACGCACGGCGCGCGGCCCGAGCATGAGCGCGAGCCCCGGCAAGGTCGAGGTCCAGGGCGTGACGGAAGTCGCCGGCGAGAAAGTTTTCGTGCTGCGCTTCATCCAGGGACGCAACCCGGACTGGGTGCAGCGGCCGTTCTTCGCGAAGTTCGACCCGCAGGCGACGTGGTTCGACCACCTGAAGCCGGCGTTCGGCGACGAAAAATGGTTCTGGGAGGACGAGTACGAAGCGATCCGCGACGACAAGCTGTCGGTCGAAAGCTGAACAACGCGCCTGCGCCGGCGCCTGTCCCGGACGCGGCTCCCGCGGGCGCCGCGTTTGCTCCACAGTGATGAGCCGGTGTCGGTGCGACCCGCGTTTCAGCAAGCCGCTGCTCGCCGGCGTGTAATATCCGCGCATCGGACGTCCACACACGGAGGCGGATCATGCGTATCGGCGGTCGTCGGGAAAGCGAGAACGTCGAGGATCGGCGCGGCTCGCACTTCAGGCTCGGAGGTCGTGGCAAGATCGGCATCGGCACGCTCGTGCTCGCGCTCGTCGCGATGTATTTCGGCATCGACCCGAGCATCGTGCTCGACACCGCGAGCGTCCAGTCGCCATCGCCGGCCACGCAGTCCGCCTCGCCACGCTCGGCTGCGGAAGATGAACTGGCCCGCTTCGCCTCACAGGTGCTCGCCGATACCGAGGACACGTGGAGGCCGATCTTCGCGTCCGCCGGGGGCCAGTACCGGGAGCCGCGCATGGTGCTCTTCACCGGCGCGACGCGCAGCGCGTGCGGCGTCGGGCAGGCGGAGATGGGGCCGTTCTACTGTCCGGCCGACGAGAAAGTCTACCTCGACCTGTCCTTCTTCGACGACTTGCAGAACCGCTTCCGCGCGCCCGGCGACTTTGCCCAGGCGTACGTGATCGCGCACGAAGTCGGCCACCATGTGCAGAACCTGCTCGGAATCTCCGACAAGGTTCAGCAGGCGCGCGAGCGACTGCCGGCGCGCGAGGCGAACGCGCTGTCGGTCCGCGTCGAGCTGCAGGCCGACTGCCTCGCCGGCGTGTGGGGCCATCACGCCGACCGTACGCGCCAGCTGCTCGAAGCGGGCGACGTCGAGGAGGCGCTCGGCGCGGCGTCCGCGATCGGCGACGACCGGCTGCAGAAGCAGGTGCAAGGCCAGGTCATGCCGGACAGCTTCACGCACGGCAGCTCGGCCCAGCGCGCGCGCTGGTTCCGCCTCGGTCTCGAGCGCGGCGACCTGCGCGCGTGCGACACGTTCAGCGCGGGCGCGCTCTGAACGGCTTCCCCGGTGGCAGGGGCGGTACCTGCCGCTTATCCCGCGAGTCGTGCGAACGCGTCGACAACTTCCGGCGGCGCCTGCACCAGTTCGACGAGGACGCCTTCGCCGCCGATCGGGAATTCGTCGTTGCCTTTCGGATGCAGGAAAGTGATGTCGAAGCCGGCCGCGCCGCGGCGAATGCCTCCGGGCGCGAAGCGCACGCCCTGCGCGGTGAGCCACTCGACTGCGACCGGCAGGTCATCGACCCACAGCCCGACGTGGTTCAGCGGCGTCGCATGCACCGCGGGCTTCTTTGCGGCGTCGAGCGGCTGCATCAGGTCGACTTCGACCTTGAACGGCCCTTTGCCCATCGCGCAGATGTCCTCGTCGACGTTCTCGCGCTCGCTGACGAAGTTGCCGGTGACTTCCAGCCCGAGCATGTCCACCCACAGCGTCTTGAGGCGCTCCTTGCTCGGGCCGCCGATGGCGATCTGCTGGATGCCGAGGATCCTGAACGGGCGATGCGACATTTGGGAAATCTCCTGAATTCTGCGGGGGAAGGGAAACCAAGGGCGGAATTGTAGCGAACGGACGCGCGCGGTGCATGAGCCTCCCGCGCCGCTGTCCGGCCGCATGTCACGGCGGCGACTCGCTCGTCGCGCGCCGCAGCCGCAGCGACTCGCCGCGTTCGACGAGATAGCGCGCCGGCGGCTTGCCGAGCACTTTCTTGAACATCGTGATGAAGGCGCTGACGGATTCGTAGCCGAGATCCTGCGCGACCACCTGCACCGTCATTCCTGCCGACAGGCGCTGCAGCGCGATGACGATGTGCAGCTGCTGGCGCCAGCGGCCGAAAGTCATGCCGGTCTCGTCGACGATCAGGCGCGCCAGCGTGCGCTCGCCGATCGACACGCGCCGGGCCCATTCGGCTATCGTGCTGCGGTCGGACGGGTCGTTCATCAGCGCGTTCGCGATGCGTCGCAGGCGCGGCTCGGCCGTGATCGGCAGATGGAGCTGTTCGGCCGGCATCTGCACGAGCTCGTCGAGCAGCACCGCGACGAGGCGGCCGGTCGACCCGGCGGTGGAATAGCTCTGTGGCAGTTCGACGAGGCGCAGGATCAGCTCCCGCAGCAGCGGGCTCACCGACAGCGTGCAGCAGCTCGCCGGCAGCGCCGCCGCGTCGGGCTCGACGAACAGCAGGCAGATGCGGCCATTCAGCGACACCCGGTTGGTGTGCGGCATGCCGCCCGGGATCCACACCGCGCCGTGCGGGGGCACGATCCACAGGCCGGAAGGCACTTCGCACGTCACCGAGCCGCGCGCCGCCAGGACGAGCTGCCCTTTGCGGTGCCGGTGCACCGGCAGCTCGCGGCTGTTGTCGCGGATGTCCACGGTCAGCGCCACGGCCGGGCTGTACAGCTCGTCCGGATCGAAGCGCGCAAGGCTGTCAAGAAGGTCGGACATGAACGGAAAGCTCGGGTGCAGGCAGAATCAAGATATTAACCGTCAAGATATCGAGATTCAGATAAGCGCCCACGCTCTAGAATCGAATCCATCTCCCCTTCTTCCACGGTGGATTCGCATGAAGCCGCACGCCTCCGTCACGCCGCCCGCCGCCCAGGGCCTCCTCATCGTCGGCATCCTGCTGATCGCGGCGAACCTGCGCGCCCCGGTCACCGGCGTCGGCCCGGTGCTTGCCGACATCCAGCGCAGCTTCGGCTTCAACGCCACGCAGGCCGGCGTGCTGGCGACGCTGCCGCTGCTCGCGTTCGCCCTCGTCTCGCCGCTCGCCGCCGGCCTCGCGCGCCGGCATGGGCTCGAACGCACGCTGTTCGCGGCGCTGCTGCTGCTGACGACCGGCATCGTCGTGCGTTCGTCAGGCACCGCGTGGGGGCTGTTCGGCGGCACGGTGATACTGGGCAGCGCGATCGCGGTCTGCAACGTCCTGCTGCCGAGTCTGTTGAAGCGGGACTTCGCCGCGAAAGTCTCGACGATGACGTCGCTTTACGCGGTGACGATGAGCGTGACTGCCGCCTTGTGTTCGGCGGTGATGATTCCGCTGACCGGCGTGTCGTCGTCCGGATGGACTTTCGCGCTCGGGATCTGGGCCGTCCTTGCCGCGTTCAGCGCAGTGGTGTGGCTGCCGCAGCTGCGCAGGGCGACGCGCCCGACGCAGCAGGCCGCCACGACTCCAGCGATCCCGATTTGGCGCTCGCCGCTCGCTTGGCAGGTGACCGCTTTCATGGGGCTCAATTCGTTCGTCTACTACGTCGTCATCAGCTGGCTCCCGGCGATCCTGCAGCAAAACGGCTATTCCGCGGCGTCCGCCGGCTCGCTGCACGGGCTGCTGCAGCTCGCGACGGTGGTTCCCGGCGTGCTCGCGGTGCCGCTGATCCATCGCTTGACCGATCAGCGTGCCGCCGCGTTCCTGAGTGCAACCATCGCCTTGGTCGGCCTCTCGGGCTTCATCGCGCTGCCGGGCTGGAGCGTCGTGTGGTGCATCTTCTATGGCTTCGGCAGCAGCGCCTGCCTGATCCTCGCGCTGACCTTCATGAGCCTGCGCGCGGGCAGCGTGCATCAGGCGGCAGCGCTGTCGGGCATGGCGCAGGCCGTGGGCTATCTCCTCGCCGCGGTCGGCCCGACCCTCGTCGGCGCGCTCCACGACACGTTCGGCGGCTGGTCCGCGGCGCTGCTGCTGTGCGCGGCGATATCCGTGATCCAGGCCGTGTTCGGGCTGTACGCCGGCCGCCCGACCCAGATCGGCGCGCTGTCGCCGCTGCCGGTAGCCCCCGTGCCGGAGATGGCGGCGAGGCGGCGCTGATGAGGACTGCTGGTTACAGAGAATGGCTTCGGTGAGAAGAAGCCTTGATCCTTGATTTCAGGGCATCAGTTACTGACCTTCTCGTAAGTATTATCATGTCAGGACAATACGTGCATGAAATGCAAACGGAACTCGGACGGTCGCGCGATCGACCACCACTCGCTTCAGGTGATGCGCCAACAGGCTGCCCAGTCGATGGCGCCGGGATGGCGGGAGACGAATGTAGTGGTCAAGGTCTAGCGCCGGAGCTGGGAGGTGGTCATGCGCCGTTCCCGGCGAGCATGTTCATGATCAGTCGGATCAGCACGTCCCGGTCGTCGGGGCGGGACTGGGCGACGAGGAGCGACAGGGCGGCGAGGCCGACGTCATTGACGACGGGGTTGCCGTCGGCGTCGAACAGGCGGCCGTTGCGATGCAGGAAGCCGGCGAAGACGAAGGCGCCGATGCGCTTGTTGCCGTCGGTAAAGGGGTGATTCTTGACGATGAAATACAGCAGGTGGGCGGCGCGCGACTCCAGCGTGGGGTAGGCCGGTTCGCCGAAGGCGGTTTGCTCCAGGTTGCCGAGGACGGCGGCGAGGCCGTCTTCGCGCTCGATGCCGAACAGTGCGCTGGCCTGCCCCTTGGTCATCAGATCGTTCTTGAGACTGGCGATCCCGACACGCGCCTCGGTCACTGAAGGCAGTTCGCCGCCGGGATGACCGCGCGGCTCGGTGAGCAGGCCCTCGTCGTAACGCTGTAGCCACAGGAAGGTCTGGGTGTAGCGCACGACGATTTCCGCCAGGCCGCGCCCGGCTTCCTGCCCCAGTTCGGGGGGGTCGAGGGTCTGGCGCACGAGCTGTAGCGCGGCTTCGAGTTCGCGGGCGTTGTGTTCCAGACGCTGGCGGTCGAGGGCGTAGCCGCGGGTGAGGTAGTCCTTGAGGACGCGGCTGGCCCATTGGCGGAACTGGGTGCCGCGCCTGGAGTTGACGCGGTAGCCCACCGACAGGATGGCATCGAGGTTGAAGAAGCGCGTCTGGTAGGTTTTTCCGTCGGCGGCAGTATGTGCAAAATTTGCACATACTGCCGCCTCGTCCAGTTCGCCTTCCCTGAACACGTTGCGCAGGTGCTTGGTGATCACCGAGCGCTCGCGTTCGAACAGTCGTGCGATCTGCTCCTGCGACAGCCAGACCGTTTCCTGCTCGATACGCACCTGGATGGATTCACCTTCGGCTTCGAAAAAAACCAACTCGTTCATCTGTGGCATTCCGTCGGCGGGCAGGTAGCTGAAGTTTATTTTCATGGCATCGAAAGAGGATGCCTGCGTGACGAGGCGGTTCGTTCCTGCAAGAAAACGTGTTACCCGTTGGGTTTTCTGTGACGGCTCGTCCTTGCCTGGGCCCTCATCGTGCCGTCATTCCCATCGCACCTGTGCCGAAAAAAGATATCCGGCGCCGTACACCGTCTTGATCAGCTTCGGCTGCTGCGGGTCGTCGTCGAGTTTGCGGCGCAGGCGCGAGATGCGTACGTCGATGCTGCGGTCGAACGGGTCGACGTCGCGCTCGCCGAGCAGCTGTTCGCGGCTGAGGATCTTGTTCGGCCGGCGCAGCAGCGTGAGCAGCAGCGCCGCCTCGGCCGTCGAAAGGCTGACTTCGGGTTCGCCCGGGCGGGCCAGCGCGAGCCGTCCGGTATCGAAGCGCCAGTTTGCGAATACCGCGACATTGCGTTCGTCGCCGGCCGGATCGGGTGATGCGGCGCGCTGGTAGCGACGCAGGATCGAGCGCACGCGGGCGACGAGTTCGCGCGGTTCGAACGGCTTGACGAGATAGTCGTCGGCGCCGAGCTCGAGGCCGAGGACGCGGTCGGTGACGTCGTTGCGGCCGGTGAGGATCAGCACTGCGCACGGGCTGCCGTCCTGCAGTTCGCGCACGACCTGCATGCCGTCCATGTCCGGCAGGCCGAGGTCGACGATCACCAGGTCGGGGGAAGCTTTCCGCGCGCGGGCGAGCAGTTCGCGACCGGTCGCGACGTGTTCGCTGCGAAAGCCGTAGTCGGCGAGCGCGGCGCAGATCAGGCGGGCAATGTCCGCTTCGTCCTCGAGAACCAGGACAAGCGGCGGCGTGTTGTCGGTCATCGGGTGGGCAGGTCCTCGGTGGTTGCCGGAACATCCAGGATCGCGGCGAGGCTCGTTGCGAGCGTGTCCTGGTCGAAAGGCTTGCGCAGCACCGGCACGTCGAGCTGCGTCGTGCCGGCGAGCGCATTGTCGCTGGCATAGCCCGTGATCATCAGGATCGGCAGCCGCGGGCGCAGCGCGCGGGTACGTGCGACCAGTTCGCGGCCGCCGATCGCGCCGGGCATCACGGTGTCGGTGACGAGGACCGCGATCTCCGGGACCGATTCGATCAGGGTCCAGGCTTCGACGCCATCGGCGGCCTCGACGACGGAGTGGCCGAGCGCGATCAGCTGCAGCCGGATGACGCGGCGAACTTCCGGTTCGTCCTCGACGAGCAGCACCGGCCCGGCCGGGTTGCGCTCGCGCTGCACCGCGGAGGGCGGTTTGGCCGTCATCGCCGGCGCCACGCCGGCGGCGCGCGGCAGCACGAACGTCACTGTCGTTCCCGAGCCCGGCGTGCTGCGGATGCGGATGTTGCCTCCCGACTGGCGCACGAAGCCATACACCATCGCCAGCCCGAGGCCGCTGCCCTGGCCGAATGGCTTGGTCGTGAAGAACGGCTCGAACAGCCGCGGCAGCAGTTTCGCGTCGATGCCGCTGCCGGTGTCGGTGACATCGATCTGCACGTAGTCGCCGGCGGGCAGTTCGACGAGCATCGCGAGGCTCTCGGTGATGTGACGCTCGCCGATCGCGATCATCAGCGAGCCGCCGTCCGGCATCGCGTCGCGCGCGTTGAGCGCGAGGTTCAGCAGCGCGTTCTCGAGCTGGTGCGGATCGACGAAAGCGTGCAGCGGCGCCGGCGGCAGGCGCGTCTGCAGGCGGATGTTCTCGGTCAGCGAGCGTGACAGCAGTTGCGCCATGTTGAGCACCAGCGCGCCCACTTCGACCGTGGTGGGTTCGAGTCCCTGGCCACGCGAGAACGTCAGCAGCCGTTTGATCAGTTCGGCACCGCGCCGCGCAGCGTGCAGCGCCGGATCGAGGTGCTCGACTGCATGACCGCCAGGCGGCAGCTTCGACTTCAGCTCCGACAGGTTGCCGATGATGATCGTCAGCAAGTTGTTGAAGTCGTGCGCGAGACCGCCGGTGAGCTGGCCGACGGCTTCCATCTTCTGCGCCTGCACGAGCGCTGCCTGGCTCGCCTTCTGTTCCGTGATGTCCGTCGACAGCACGAAATAGCCGACCACTTCGCCGTGGGCGGACACTTCGGGCACGATGATGCTTCGGGCATGCACGGTACGGCCGTTGTCGAGCTTGCGCGAATATTCGTAGCTGACGCGTTCGCCGGTCCCGGCGATCTTCAGCTGTTCGACGACCAGCGGATACAGCTCGGCGCCGAGCACGCTCTCGATGCTGCGCCCGACGATCGCGTCCTTGCCCAGCCCGAACCATTCGGCGTAGCCGCGATTCGCGAACTGATAGGTTTCGCCGCGATCGACGTACGCGATCAGCGCCGGGATCGAATCGATGATCAGCTTCAGGCGCTCCTCGGAGCGCCGCAGCGCGCCGGCGATTTCGTCGACCTCGGCGTGCGCCTGCGCGAGCCGTGCGTTCGCGTTCTCGAGTTCGGCGGTGCGGGCCTTGACGCGCGCCTCGAGTTCGACGTTCTGCCGCTGGATGACGTCCTCGTAGCGGCGCTGCTCGGTGATGTCGGTCCACAGCGAAACGAAGCCGAGATTGGGGATCGGCACGCCGCGGATCGCGAGGATCTTGCCGTTCGGCCGCGCGCGCTCTGCATAGTGCGGCAGGAACGCGCGGGCGGCGGCCATGCGCTCGGCGACGAGCTGGTCGACGTCGCCTTCGCCGTATTCGCCGCGTTCGGCATTGAACCGCGCGAACTCCTCGAACGGCGTGCCGACGCGGACCATCTTCTCGGGAAAGTCGAGCAGCCGCAGCATCGCCTTGTTCCACGTCACGAGCTTCGGCGTCGCGTCGAAGACCGCGATCGCCTGGTCGAGCAGGTCGAGGCCGGCGAGCAGCAGGTCGTAGCGGCGCAGCTCCTGCGACGACAGTTTCGGCGGCGGGCCGCTTTTCGCAGGCGGAGTCGGCGTGTTGCGCAACATCAGGCGTGCATCCTCCGGGAGCGGGTTTGGCGCTCGCCCATTCTAGTCATCTCCGCTGGCGAGCACGCGCCGACTACCTCACGGAACGCGTCGCAGGGTGCGGTGTTGCCGGGGCCCGGAACTCCGTCCCCGCGAACTGATTCAGCAACTGCTTTCGAAACCGCTCCGGCGACATCCCGGTCCAGGCGACCACGGCACGATAGAACGCCGAGGGATCGGCATAACCGAGTTCGGCGCCGATCTGCGCAATCGGCTGCGCCGTTTTCGTCAACCGGGCGAGTGCGATGTCACGACGCAGCGCGTCCTTGATCGTGCGAAAGCTCGAGCCTTCCTCTTCGAGCCGGCGGTGCAGCGTGCGCGGCGACAGGTGCAGACGGTCGGCGACGGCCTCGAGCGACAAATTCTCGGGCAGCGCGTCGCGCAGCAGGTCGCGCACGCGATACACCATGTCGCGGTCGCGCCGGTACAGCATCGTGATCTTGCCGGGCGCGCCGTCGAGGAAGGTGGCGAGCGCAGCGTCGTCGCGGCGCACCGGCAGGTCGAGCAGGTTGTCGCGCAGCCGCGCAACGAGCGTGCCGGCATCGAAGAACGAATGTTCCGTATAGACCAGCGCGTAGTCGTCGGCGTGCGGCGGGCGAGGGTAGGGGAAATGCACCGAGTCGAGCGCGAGTTCGCGGCTGACGAGCCAGCACGACACCGCGTGGATCAGCCGCAGCAGCCACTCGAATGCGAACACGCGTGCCGGGTCACCACGCCGGTCGGCGAGCCGGCGCGTCTCCGTGATGCGCAGCTCGGCGCGCTCATCGCCGTCGCCGCGCCGCACGCTCACTGCGAGATCGGGCAGCACGATGCGCAGGAAGCGCGCAGCGCGATCGAGGGCTTCCCCGAGCGTCGCGGCGCCGAGCATGCCGCGGCACAGGAACTCGAAGCTGCCCGAGCGCATCGGCTGCGCGAACAGGCCGAAGCCCTCGTCGTCCATCTCGCGACCGATCAGGTTGTACAGCGCGGCGTAGCGGTCGATTGGAACTCGCGTGGCGGGGTCTGCAAGGTCGACGCCCGCTGCGGCGAGCAACGGCGCCGGATCGCGCCCCTGCCGGATCATTCCCGACAGCATCCCGGTGACGAAGCCGCGTGCAACCGTCGCACGGCGGCTGCGAGTGGGGCGCGGCAACGCGGGGCGCGGCAAGGCGGGGTCGAGTGCGCCAGCAGCGGAAGGGATGGACATTGTCGGGCTCGTGCAGCGGATGGTGTGAAGTTGATCGGAATGTTGGCGGATTTTGCACGATCGACGTCCGGCCGGGCAATGGCAATCGGTGGGTCGGCCTCCTAAGATGCAGGGCATCACCGGACATCACGTGGAAAACGACATGACCAACCTCAGCGAAGCCAAGAAGCTCGTCAACTACAAGCCGAAGAACAAGGTCCGCTTCGTGACCGCTGCGGCACTGTTCGACGGCCACGACGCGTCGATCAACATCATGCGGCGGATCCTGCAATCGACCGGCGCCGAAGTGATCCATCTCGGCCACAACCGTTCCGTCGGCGAGATCGTCAACGCGGCGCTGCAGGAAGACGTCCAGGGCATCGCCATCACGTCGTACCAGGGCGGACACGTCGAGTTCTTCAAATACATGATCGACCTCCTGAAAGCGAACGGCGGCGAGAACATTCGCGTCTTCGGCGGCGGCGGCGGCGTGATCGTGCCGTCCGAGATTCGCGAGCTGCACGACTACGGCGTCACGCGCGTGTATTCGCCGGAAGACGGCGCGATGATGGGGCTGCAGGGCATGATCAACGACCTCGTCGAGAAGTCGGACTTCGACCTCACCGCGGTCGCGCCGCAGGCCGCTGACGAAATCGTCAAGCAGCTCACGACCGGCGAGCGCGCCGCGCGCCAGCGCGTGCTGTCGCGCGTCATCACCGCGCTCGAGAACGGCGCCTATGGCGACGACGTCAGGAAAGCGATCATCGACGCGGCGGCGAAAGTCAGGACGCCGGCGCTCGGCATCACCGGCACCGGCGGCGCGGGCAAGAGCTCGCTGACCGACGAGCTCGTGCGTCGTTTCCGCCTCGACCAGAACGACAAGCTCAAAGTCGCGATCGTGTCGATCGATCCGTCGAGGAAGCGCACCGGCGGCGCGCTGCTCGGCGACCGCATCCGCATGAACGCGATCGAGCACGACAACATCTTAATGCGCTCGCTCGCGACGCGCGACACCGGTTCGGAAATTTCAGCGGCGCTGCCCGAAGTCATCGCCGCGACGAAGCTCGTCGGCTTCGACCTCGTCATCGTCGAGACCTCCGGCATCGGCCAGGGCAATGCCGCGATCGTGCCGTACGTCGATCTGTCGCTGTACGTGATGACGCCCGAGTTCGGCGCGGCGAGCCAGCTCGAGAAGATCGACATGCTCGACTTCGCCGACTTCGTCGCGATCAACAAGTTCGACCGCAAGGGCGCCGACGATGCGCTGCGCGACGTCCGCAAGCAGTACCAGCGCAACCGCGAGCTCTTCAGCCAGCCGACCGACGCGATGCCGGTGTTCGGCACGATGGCCGCGCGCTTCAACGACGACGGCGTGACTGCGCTGTATCAGGCGATGTTCCCGAAGCTCGTCGAGAAGGGGTTGAAGGCCAAGCCCGGCGTGCTGCCGGTCGTGGCGACGAAGGCGTCCTCCCACGGCCGCGCGATCGTGCCGGCCGAGCGCACGCGGTATCTGGCCGAAATCGCCGACACCGTTCGCGACTACCACAAGCACATCGAGCAGCAGGCGCGCGTCGCGCGCGAGCGCCAGTCGCTGAAGATCGCGAAGGCGCTGTTCGAGCAGTGCGGCAAGGGCGCGGGCGCCCAGGTGACCTTCGACGAGCTGATCGGCTGGAAGGACGGCGAGCTGACGCCCACGGCGAAGAAGCTGCTCGAGATGTGGCCGAAGACGAAGGAGCTCTACGCCGCCGACGAGTACGTCGTGAAGATCCGCGACAAGGAGATCCGCACCAAGCTGACGTCCGAATCGCTGTCGGGCACCAAGATCCGCAAGGTCGCGCTGCCGAGCTTCGACGACGACGGCGAATCGCTGAAATTCCTGATGAAGGAAAACGTCCCGGGATCGTTCCCCTACACCGCCGGCGTGTTCGCGTTCAAGCGCGAAGGCGAGGACCCGACGCGGATGTTTGCCGGCGAAGGCGACGCTTTCCGCACGAACCGCCGCTTCAAGAAAGTCTCCGAAGGCATGCCGGCGCACCGCCTGTCGACCGCGTTCGACTCGGTGACGCTGTACGGCTGCGACCCCGACCTGCGCCCGGACATCTACGGCAAGATCGGCAACTCCGGGGTGTCGATCGCGACGCTCGACGACATGAAAGTGCTGTACGACGGCTTCGACCTGTGCGCGCCGACGACGTCGGTGTCGATGACGATCAACGGGCCTGCGCCGATCATCCTGGCGTTCTTCTTCAACACCGCGCTCGACCAGCAGGTCGCGAAGTTCCGCGGCGACAACGGCCGCGAGCCGACCGAAACCGAGTACCAGAAGATCCGTGAATGGACGCTGTCGTCGGTACGGGGCACGGTGCAGGCCGACATCCTCAAGGAAGACCAGGGCCAGAACACCTGCATCTTCTCGACGGAATTCGCGCTGAAGATGATGGGCGACATCCAGGAATATTTCGTCCATCACCGGGTGCAGAACTTCTACTCGGTGTCGATCTCCGGCTACCACATCGCCGAAGCCGGTGCGAACCCGATCTCGCAGCTCGCCTTCACCCTGTCGAACGGCTTCACCTACGTCGAGTCGTATCTCGCGCGCGGCATGCACATCGACGACTTCGCGCCGAACCTGTCGTTCTTCTTCTCGAACGGCATGGATCCCGAGTATTCGGTGATCGGGCGCGTCGCGCGCCGCATCTGGGCCGTGGCGATGAAGAACAAGTACGGCGCGAACGAGCGCAGCCAGAAGCTCAAGTACCACGTGCAGACGTCAGGGCGCTCGCTGCACGCGCAGGAGATGGACTTCAACGACATCCGCACGACGCTGCAGGCCTTGATCGCGATCTACGACAACTGCAACTCGCTGCACACCAACGCCTACGACGAAGCGATCACGACGCCGACCGAGGAGTCGGTGCGCCGCGCGATGGCGATCCAGCTGATCATCAACCGCGAATGGGGCCTGGCGAAGAACGAGAACCCGAACCAGGGCGCGTTCATCATCGAGGAACTCACCGACCTCGTCGAGGAAGCGGTGCTGCAGGAGTTCGAGGCGATCGCTTCGCGCGGCGGCGTGCTCGGCGCGATGGAGACCGGCTACCAGCGCGGCAAGATCCAGGAGGAGTCGCTGTACTACGAGCACAAGAAGCACGACGGCTCGTACCCGATCATCGGCGTGAATACTTTCCTGAACCCGAAGGGCAGCGCGCAGCCGGAAATCGAACTCGCGCGTTCGACCGAGGAAGAGAAGCAGGGGCAGTTGAAGCGCCTCGCCGACTTCCAGGCACGCAACGCCGCGGAAGCGCCGAAGTGGCTCGCGAAGCTGCGCCAGGCGGTCATCGACAACGGCAACGTGTTCGAAGTGCTCGTCGATGCGGTGCGCTACTGCTCGCTTGGCCAGATCACCAGCGCGTTGTACGAGGTGGGCGGCCAGTACCGCCGCAGCATGTAAGACGCCGTCCGCGACGGCACACGGAAACGGCTCCCGCGCGGCGACGTTTCCGTGTTGCCCGATTGCGGCAAAACCCCAAGGCTGACTACACTGAATGCAGAACTGTCGGAGATCGCCATGGGGCACATAGAACTGATTCACAAGCTCGAATCCTTGCCGTGTGCGCAGCGCACCGCCGTGATGCAACTCGTCGATGCCCTGTTCGCCGAGCGATACCATGACGCCAGCCAACTTGATGCGGCGATCGTGGCGGCGCGCGGGTCGTGGCCGAAATCGATGAGCCCCGACGAGATCGACGCCGAAGTGGAGGCAATGCGCGACGAATGGGCCGAGCGCCGCTGATGCCTTGCGTCGTCGATACGAATCTGCTGATCTATTTTCTGGCGGGCGCCGTCGATGCGCCCGTCCTTCAGCGCATTGAACATGCACTGCGGGAGCAGGCGAGAATCTCGGTGATCACCCGCATGGAGGTGCTTGGATGGCGTGGTCATACGGACGAGAGCCGCGCGCGCGCCCGTTTTCTGCTGGACCAGCTCGACGAGATTGCCCTCACCTCGGCTGTGGTCGAGCGCGTAATCCAGATGCGCTCGACCTTCGCCATCAAGTTGCCGGACGCGATCATCGCCGCGAGTGCGCTGATTGAGGGCTTGCCTTTGATGACCCGCAATATCCGTGACTTCCAGGCGGTAGCTGGTCTGCAACTGATCGACCCGTTTTCCGTCTGAAGCGGGACTGCCCTTTGATGGCGAGGCAATGATCGACAACGGCAACGTGTTCGAAGTGCTCGTCGACGCGGTGCGCTACTGCTCACTCGGGCAAATCACGTCGGCGCTGTACAAAGTCGGCGGGCAGTACCGGCGCAGCATGTAAGCGCGGGCGGTCGAGGCAGTCATGAAAACGGCGCCGCACGGCGCCGTTTTTTCTGTCTGGTTTGAACCGTCAGTGAGCAGTCGTCGGCGTTGGGTCCCCGGCCGTGGGGCGGTGCCTCCACTGGCAATGCGCCTCCCAATCGACGAACTGTTCGGTCGGAATCGGGAAGCCGACGAAATGGCCTTGGGCGGTATCGCAGCCGAGCGCCCGCAGGCCGTCCCACTGCGCCTCGCTTTCGACCCCTTCGGCGACGACGCCGAGCCCGAGGTTGTGGCCGAGTTCGACCGTCGAGCGCACGATGACTGCGGAGCCGGGGTTCGTCAGCATGCTCGCGACGAACGACTGGTCGATCTTCAGCGAGTCGACGGGCAGCTTCTGCAGGTAGCTCAGGCTCGAGTAGCCGGTGCCGAAATCGTCGATGAAGAGCTCGACGCCGAGCGCCTTCAGGCGCTGGAGCGTCTTGAGCGCGCCGACCGGGTCTTCCATCAGTGCGCTTTCGGTCAGTTCGAACTGCATCATCTCGGGCGGCATCGCCCACGTGGCGAACAGGCTCGAGATGCGGTCGACGAGGCGCGGGTCGCGCAGGTCCTGCGCCGACAGATTCACCGACAGCGGCTGGCGGATGCCCTGTTCGAACCACGTGTGGCTCTGGCGGAACGCGGTTTCGAGCACCCAGCGCGTCAATGGCATGATCAGGCCGGCACGTTCGGCGAGCGCGATGAATTCGCCGGTCGCGACCATGCCGTGCTGCGCGTGCTGCCAGCGCACCAGCGCTTCCGCGCCGCATACTTCGCCGGACGAGATCGATACTTTCGGCTGGCAGAACAGCAGCAGTTCGTTGTTGTCGATCGCGCTGCGCAGGTCGCTCATCAGAGCGAGGCGACGCGTGCATTCCTGATCGGCAGTGCCTTGGTACAGGGCGAATTTCGCGGCGGTGCGCTTTGCCTGGACGGCGGCGATCTTCGCGCGGCGCAGGATCGCATCGGCAGTGTTGCCGTGGCCGGGAAACATCGCGACGCCGATGTAAGCGTGCGGGTCGACGGTCAGCGGGCCGAGCGGCACCGGGTCGCAGACTTCGCGCATGATCCGCTGCGCGAGCCGGATCGCGACTTCGGCGCTGGTGTTCGGCAAGGCGAGCGCGAATTCGTCTTCACCGGCGCGTGCGACCGATCGTCCTTCGCCGGCGAGCTGCGACAGGCGCCTCGCCATCTCCTGCACCAGCAGGTCCGCCTCTTCGTAGCCCAGCGTGTCGCTGATCTCCTGGAAGTGCCCGATCTTGATGATCAGCAGCGCGAGCGGATTGTGCGCGGCATGCACCGCCTCGATCGCGCTCGTCAGCTCCTCCTGCAGCGACGTGCGGTTCGGCAGGCCGGTGAGCGTGTCGAAGTAGGCCATGTGGCGGATCGTTTCTTCCGCCTCGCGGTGGCGCGCGCGCATCCGCAACGTGCCGATGCCGAAGCCGAGGTCATCGGCCATCTCGCCGAGCAGCGCACATTCCTGTTCGTTGAAAGCGTCCGGCTCGGCGGCGAAAATCGTCAGGTTGCCCGCCACCCGACCTTCGACCAGCAGCGGAAAGGCCGCGACCGAACCGTAGCCGCGGTCGATGGCTTCAGTGATCGGGATCGGCAGGTGGGGCGCGACGACCGTCTTGAGGTCCTGCACGACAACCGGTTTGCCGGTTCGCACCGCCTGTGCGGTCGGGCCGCCTTCCCCTTCGGCCCAGGTGAAATGCGCGATGTCGAAAAAACCCTCTTCGAATCCGCGGTGAGCGACCGGCCGCAAGGTCTTCGCTTCATCCTGCTCGGCGAAGCCGACCCATGCCATGCGGTAGCGGCCGAGTTCGACGATGACCCGGCACATCTCCTGCAGCAGGCTCGTTTCGTCCTCGGCCCGCAGCAGCGTCCGGTTTCCGGCGCTCAACGTGCGCAATGCACGTTCGGCATAATTCATGATCTTCCTTTTGTGCCTCGCGCCCCGGGGACGCGCGGTCTCGCTGGATTCGATCGTGGCTGTCCCGCACGACTTTGCGATGGTTTGCCGGTGCGTCGCCCGCTCGACAATAAGACCGGAGCTCTTGCAGATCGTGCCACCCTCCTGCCTTCAGGGTAGTGCCCGGGATGTTCTGGCGCAACGACGGTAGATTGCCGCGCGCTCGGAGGCGCCAGAGGGCGGCGCGACGGCTATTAAGGCGGCAATTAAATACAACCGTTCGCCCTGAGCCTGTCGAAGGGCATTGGCAGGGCTTCGACAGGCTCAGCCCGAACGGTATTTGCCTGCCGGGTTAATAGCCGCATGCTTGCCGGCTCCCGCCTTACGCCGCCGAACGTGATTTCCACGCCCCGATCGCGACCGGCACCAGCGACAGGACGATGATCGCGACGATGACGAGCGTGAGGTTCTGCTTGATCCACGGCATGTTGCCGAACCAGTAGCCGGCGAACGTCAGCGACACGACCCATGCCAGCGCGCCGATGACGTTGAAAAGCGTGAAGCGTGCGTATGTCATGCTGCCGATGCCGGCGACGAACGGGGCGAAGGTGCGGAACAGCGGCAGAAAACGCGAGATGACGAGCGTCTTGCCGCCGTGCTTCTCGTAGAAAAGGTGCGTCTTCATCAGCGCCGCCTTGTTGAAGAGGCGCGAGTTCTCCCACTGGAACACCTTCGGCCCGAAGTAGCGGCCGATCGCGTAGTTGACGGTGTTGCCGAGCACCGCGGCGATCGTCAGCGCGGCGATCAGCAGGCCGATGTCCATGCCGCCGAGCGCCGCGAGCGCGCCGGCGACGAACAGCAGCGAGTCGCCCGGCAGGAACGGCGTGACGACGAAACCCGTCTCGCTGAAGATCACTGCGAACAGGATCGCGTAGATCCATATCCCGTAAGCCTGGACGAGCGCCTCGAGGTGCTTGTCGAGGTGCATCACGATGTCGATGAGGAAGTTGATGATTTCCATGGGCGGGGGCGCGTGCGCCGGTTGGCGAAGGTGGGGATTTTACCCGACGGCGTCCGCCCCGCCCCAAGGCGTTTCACTGCAGTCGCCCGGTGCGCCGGCACTCGAAAAACTCCCGCTCCGACAGCTTTTCCGCAGCGTCCTTTTCGCGGCGCGCATTGTCCGGGTGTCGCAGCGTCCTCGCCAGGCGCTGCGCCCTGGCCCGGTCTTCGCGGATCTGCAGGCAGCGGTCCGATTCGGCCTTCTGCCGTAACTCGTTCTCGGCGGCGGCGTCGCGGCGCTTCACCGCCCGCTCGTCGTCGATGCGCTTCAGTTCGACCCGGCCGGTCTCGGTTCGCAGGCGCGCCCGCACATCGTCAAGCTGGTTGTAGTCGCCCGCTGCCGGCTTCACTTCGAGCGGCGCCGAATCGGCGTCGCAGGGGGTGCCGGAAAACACCGTCCTGCCGCCTTCCCGGCATTGGTAGACCTGTCCCTGCGCGGGTGGATGGAGCGCCAGCACCGCGGCGCCGAGGCATAGCGAAAGGAAGCGGGGAGTGAATGGACGTTCCTGCACGGTCGCTCCGTTTGAGGGGGTGCGTTCCGCCGGCCTCGTCGTTCGCCTGGCGTAGAGATCCCTCTTTGCGAGGCCCGATTCTAGCGAATCGAAAAACCATTCGGGTTATTCCATATGGTTTTATTTTCGGCTGATGTGGCGTGTGCACTGGCTGCGGCGCCATTGCAATAATTGACTACATTTCCCAAACAGTTGCGCAAACATCGCTTGCGACACTACCCATCAACCCGTTCCGTCCCGGTCTGCCGGCCGGAACGGAACTCCGGCGCCAGCGCTGCGCCATCCCGCAGGCCTGCAGCGAACCGCAGGGCTCGGGCACATAAGCGAAAGGAATCGAACCGAAGGAGGAGGTGGGTATGTCCGAATCGACCGGGCAAGCCGTGCACTTGGCTGCGCTGGACACGTTCCCGCGGTTGCTGATGCACCACGCGAGCGTGCGGCCGAACCGGCCGGCGATGCGCGAGAAGGAATACGGCATCTGGCAGACCCACAGCTGGGCGGCCGTGGCGCAGAACGTCCGCGCGATCGCATGCGGGCTCGCCGAGTTGGGTTTCAGGCGCGGCGACCGGCTCGCGATCATCGGCGACAACCGGCCGCGGCTGTACTGGTCGGTCGCCGCGTGCCAGTGCCTCGGCGGCATTCCGGTGATGCTGTACCAGGACGCGGTCGCGCAGGAGATGATCTACGTGCTGCAGGATGCCGAGATCCAGTTCGCCGTCGTCGAGGACCAGGAGCAGGTCGACAAGATGCTCGAGATCGAGGCCGAAGTGCCGCTGCTGCGGCATGTCATCTACGACGACCCGCGCGGCATGCGGCATTACACGCAGACGCTGTTGATGGGGCTCGACGCGCTGCAGGAGATGGGGCGCATCCACGATCGCGACCACCCCGACTTTCTTGACGCCGAGATCGACAAGGGCTCTTGCGACGACATCTCGGTGATGCTGTACACCTCCGGCACGACCGGCAAGCCGAAAGGCGTGTGCCAGACGCATGGCGCCTTCATCGCCGCGGCGACCGGCGGCATGGAGTTCGACCGGCTGACTGACCGTGAGGACATCCTGTCGTACCTGCCGATGGCGTGGGTCGGCGATCACCTGTTCTCGTTCGCGCAGGCGATGGTCGCGGGGTTCACGATCAACTGCCCCGAGTCGGGCGACACCGTCATGACCGACCTGCGCGAAATCGGCCCGACCTACTATTTCGCGCCGCCGCGCGTGTTCGAGAACCTGCTCACCCAGGTGATGATCCGCATGGAGGACGCGGGGGCGGTAAAGCGCAAGCTGTTCCACCACTTCATGGACGTCGCGCGCCGCTGCGGGGCCGACATCCTCGACGGCAAGCCGGTGTCGGCCGGTGACCGCGTGCAGTACGCGCTCGGCGACTTCCTCGTGTACGGGCCGCTCAAGAATGTGCTCGGCATGAGCCGCATCCGCGTCGCCTACACGGCGGGTGCGGCGATCGGGCCGGATCTGTTCCGCTTCTACCGCTCGATCGGCGTGAACCTGAAGCAGCTCTATGGCCAGACCGAGACCTGCGCCTACGTGTGCCTGCAGCCCGACGGCCAGATCAAGCTCGATTCGGTCGGCAAGCCGGCGCCGTTCGTCGAAGTCAGGCTCGACGACAAGGGCGAGATCCTGGTCAAGGGGCCGATGCTGCTGAAGGCGTACTACAAGCGCCCGGACGCGACTGCCGAATCGATCAACGCCGACGGCTACTTCATGACCGGCGACGCCGGCTTCTTCGACGAGGACGGCCACCTGAAGATCATCGATCGTGCCAAGGATGTCGGCAAGCTCAATGACGGGTCGATGTTCGCGCCGAACTACATCGAGAACAAGGTGAAGTTCTTCCCGTACGTGAAGGAGGCGGTCACGTTCGGCAATCACCGCGATTGCGTCACCGCGTTCATCAACATCGACCTCGAGGCGGTCGGCAACTGGGCCGAGAGGAAGGGCATGGCGTATTCGGGCTACACCGACCTTGCGTCGCAGCCGGCGGTGTATGAGCTGATCCGCGACTGCATCGAGAAAGTCAATGCCGACCTCGCCGCCGATCCGAAAATGAGCGGCTCGCAGATCCGCCGCTTCCTGATCCTGCACAAGGAGCTCGACGCCGATGACGGGGAGCTCACGCGCACGCGCAAGGTTCGCCGCAACTTCATCGCCGAACGCTACGGCGAACTGATCGAGGCGCTGTTCGAAGGGCGGAAGAGCCAGCACATCGAGACGCTGGTGAAGTACGAGGATGGCCGCGAGGGGCGCATCAGCGCCGACCTGCGCATCGAGGAAACGAAGACTTTCGCGCCGCACGCGGCGGCCCGGGCCGCGTGAGGAGAGGAGCGATGATGATGAACGACCTGATTCACGTGGCTCCCGATGCGCAGCCCGCCGTGGCCGAGCGGCGCATCGGCGGCGTGATCCTCGACCTGCAGAACATCTCGCTGTCGTTCGGCGGCGTCAAGGCGCTGACGAACATCAGCTTCGACGTGCGCGAGCACGAGATCCGCTCGATCATCGGTCCGAACGGTGCGGGCAAGAGCTCAATGCTGAACGTCATCAACGGTGTCTATCACCCGCAGGAAGGCCGCATCATGTTCCGCGGCGAGCTGCGCCAGAAGATGGAGCCGCACGTCGCCGCCGCGCAAGGCATCGCGCGCACCTTCCAGAACATCGCGCTGTTCAAGGGCATGAGCGTGCTCGACAACATCATGACCGGGCGCAACCTGAAGATGAAATGCAACCTCTTCCAGCACGCGCTGTACTGGGGCCGCGCGCAGAAGGAAGAGATCGAGCACCGCCTGAAAGTCGAGGAAGTCATCGATTTCCTCGAGATCCAGGGCATCCGCAAGACGCCGGTCGGGCGCCTGCCTTACGGGCTGCAAAAGCGCGTCGAACTCGGCCGCGCCCTCGCCGCCGAACCGAGCCTGCTGCTGCTCGACGAGCCGATGGCCGGCATGAACGTCGAGGAGAAACAGGACATGTGCCGCTTCATCCTCGACGTGAACGACCAGTTCGGCACGACGATCGTGCTGATCGAGCATGACATGGGCGTCGTCATGGACATTTCGGACCGCGTCGTCGTGCTCGACTACGGCAAGAAGATCGGCGACGGCGCGCCGGACGAGGTCAAGAACAATCCGGAAGTGATCGCCGCCTACCTCGGCACGTCGCACTGATCGACTCACAGTCAACAGGAATCATTAAACCGGCAATTCGATACGACCGTTCGCCCTGAGCCCGTCGAAGGGCGCTGCCAGGGCTTCGACAAGCTCAGCCCGAACGGTATTTGGCTGCCGGGTTACTAGGAGACAGGAATGGGGTTCTTTTTCGAAGTGCTGATCGGCGGCCTGCTGTCGGGCGTGCTGTACTCGCTGGTCGCGCTCGGCTTCGTGCTGATCTACAAGGCGTCGGGCGTGTTCAACTTCGCGCAGGGCGCGATGGTGTTCTTCGCCGCGCTGACCTTCGTCGGTTTCCAGGAAGTGCTGCCGGGCTGGACCGGGCTCGACGCGGACAGCAACGTCGTGTTCTGGCTCGCGTTCGTGCTCGCGCTCGCGGCGATGATCGTGCTCGGCATCCTGACCGAAAAAGTCGTGCTGCGCCCGCTCGTGAACCAGCCGCACATCACGCTGTTCATGGCGACGATCGGGCTGACTTTCCTCATCGAGGGCATCGCGCAGGCCCTGTGGGGTGCGAACGTGCGGGGCTTGAGCCTGGGCATTGCCGACGAGCCGGTCGAATGGATCATGGAGAGCGCCGACATCCTGGTGTCGAAGTTCGACCTCTTCGCCGCGACGCTCGCCGGTGCGCTCGTCGCATCGCTCGCGCTGTTCTTCCAATACACGAAAGTCGGCCGCGCGCTGCGGGCGGTCGCCGACGACCACCAGGCGGCGCTGTCGATCGGCATTCCGCTGCAGCACATCTGGGCGATCGTCTGGGCGGTGGCCGGTTTCGTCGCGCTCGTCGCTGGACTGATCTGGGGCGCGAGGAGCGGCGTGCAGTTCGCGCTGACGTTCACCGCGCTGAAGGCGCTGCCGGTGCTGATCCTCGGCGGCTTCACGTCGGTGCCCGGGGCGATCATCGGCGGGCTGATCATCGGCGCGTCGGAGAAGCTCGCCGAAGTGTATATCGGGCCGTTCGTCGGCGGCGGCATCGAAGGCTGGTTCCCGTACGTGCTCGCGCTCGGCTTCCTGCTGATCCGCCCCGAAGGGCTGTTCGGCGAGCGCCACATCGACCGGGTCTGAAGCGGCTCGCGACCGCGATGGCACACCTACCAAACCGGCAACTGAATACGACCGTTCGCCCTGAGCCCGAGGGCTGGGGCACGGCTTCGGCATGCTCAGTCCGAACCGTATTGGGTTGCCGCGTTAACAAAAGAAAGACGGAGACAATGCATGCTTTATCGTGAAGCGGGCCAGTTCAAGGTCAGTTACCAGGAGGATCAGCAGATCTTCCCGATCCGCCAGGACAGGGTCGGGTTCATCGCGATCCTCGGGTTCTTCTTCGTCGTCCTGCCGTTTCTCGCCAGCGAGTACTGGCTGCAGGCGATCCTCATTCCGGTGCTGATCTTCTCGCTCGCCGCGATCGGCCTGAACATCCTCACCGGCTATGCCGGCCAGCTGTCGCTCGGTTCGGCGGCGTTCATGGCGGTCGGCGCGTTCGGCGCATACAACTTCATGCTGCGCGTCGACGGCATGCCGTTCCTCGTCGCGCTGGCGATCGGCGGGCTGTGCGCAGCGGTGGTCGGCGTCGCGTTCGGCCTGCCGAGCCTGCGCATCAAGGGTTTCTACCTCGCGGTGGCGACGCTCGCGGCGCAGTTCTTCATCGTCTGGGCGCTGGTGAAGTTCCCGTGGTTCTCGAACAACTCGTCGTCGGGCGTGATTTCCGCGCAGCAGATCGAGATCCTCGGTTTCGCGTTCGACACACCGGTGTCGAAATACCTGCTGACGCTCGGCATCGTCGCGGTGCTCGCGCTCGCGGCGAAGAACCTCGTGCGCAGCACGACCGGGCGCTCGTGGATGGCGGTGCGCGACATGGACGTCGCGGCCGAAGTCATCGGCATCCGACCGATGTTCGCGAAGCTGTCGGCATTCGCGGTGTCGTCGTTCTATTGCGGCGTCGCCGGCGCGCTGTACGCGTACGCCTACCTCGGCACGGTCGAACCGGAAGGCTTCAACCTCGACCTGTCGTTCAAGATCCTGTTCATGATCATCATCGGCGGTGTCGGCTCGATCATGGGTTCCTTCCTCGGTGCGGCGTTCATCGTGCTGCTGCCGATCTTCCTGAACGTCGCGATGCACGCGCTGTTCGCGGGCTCGATGCCGGCGGGGCTCGGCTCGAACCTCGAACTGATCATCTTCGGCGGCCTGATCATCTTTTTCCTCATCGTCGAGCCGCACGGGCTCGCGCGGCTGTGGCAGATCGGCAAGGAAAAGCTGCGGCTGTGGCCATTCCCGCACTGAGCATCGAACCTTCGAATGCCGGCACCCACGGGGGGCGCCGGCCGGCGGTCAAGGTAGAACGCAGCACCATTACATAAAAAGAGGAGGCAACATGAAACTGAAGCACACCGCACTGATCGGCGCCGTCGTCGCCGGACTGCTCGTCACCGGCCATGCCGCCGCCCAGGAGCAGTTCATCGGCCTGCCGAGCTACCGCGTCGGCCCGTTCGGCGCGAACGGCGCGTCGCTGTACGGCGGCTGGATCGACTACATGGCGATGATCAACGCGCGCGACGGCGGCATCAACGGCGTCAAGCTGACGTGGGAAGAGTGCGAAACCGAATACAACAACGCGCGCGGCGTCGAGTGCTACGAGCGGCTGAAGACGAAAGGTGCGACCGGCAACACCGTGTTCCAGCCGCTCTCGACCGGCATCACCTACTCGGTGCTCGAGAAAGTCGCGCAGGACAAGATCCCGATGGTGACGATCGGCTACGGCCGCACCGACGCCGCCGACGGCCGCGTCTTCCCGTGGGTCTTCCCGATGATCTCGACGTACTGGACGCAGGCCTCCGCGATCATCAACTACCTCGGCACGAAGGAAGGCGGCATCGACAAGCTGAAAGGCAAGAAGATCGGCCTGCTGTACCACGACTCGGCGTACGGCAAGGAGTCGCACGCGATCCTCGACAAGCTCGCGGCGAAGCACGGCTTCACGGTCGAGAAGATCGCAGTGGCGAACCCCGGCAACGAGCAGCAGGCGCAGTGGCTGCAGATCCGCCAGATGAAGCCGGACTACGTGATCCTGTGGGGCTGGGGGGTGATGAACCCGACCGCGCTGCGCACCGCGGCGAAAACCGGTTATTCGCGCGACAAGATCGTCGGTGTGTGGTGGTCCGGCTCCGAGGAGGACACGATCCCGGCCGGCGACGCCGCAAAAGGCTACACCGCAGCGGGCTTCAACGTCGCCGGCACGAACTATCCGGTCGTGCAGGAAATCCAGAAGCACGTCTATGCGAAGAACGCCGGCAACATGGCCGACAAGGACCGCGTCGGCTCGGTGCTCTACAACCGCGGCGTGGTGCACGGCATCATCACCGTCGAGGCGATCCGCAAGGCGCAGGAAAAATACGGCAAGGGCAAGCCGGTGACGGGCGAGCAGGCGCGCTGGGGGTTCGAGAACCTGGACATAGACAACGCGCGGCTGACCCAGCTCGGCGCGGCCGGGTTCATGCCGGACCTGAAGATCACCTGCGCCGATCATGAAGGCGCGGGAAAAGTGAAGTTCCAGCAGTGGGACGGCACGCAATGGAAAGTCGTCACCGACTGGATCCAGGGCGACCAGTCCGTCGTGCGCCCGATGATCGAAGCGTCGGCTGCGGCCTACGCGAAGGAAAAAGGCATCACGCCGCGCGACTGCTCGAAGGAGAGTTGAGCGCCCCCAGGAAACGGCTTTGCCGTTTCCGCCCCCCGCGGGGACAAGAAAACTTGGGGCGGCCCGGCGTTTTCTTGAGAGCGCAACGGACGGCGGGCGGGGTTTCTCCGCTCGTCGCCGGTTCAGGCGCCCCGGGGTGCAGACCACCACAGGCGAAGACACAGCATGCAGACGAATACAGCCGCGGCCCCTGCCGCACCGGCAGTAGCGCCGTACCTCAGCATCAACAACGTCGAGGTCATCTACGACCACGTGATCCTCGTGCTCAAGGGCGTGTCGCTCGACGTGCCGAAAGGCCGCATCGTCGCGCTGCTCGGCGCGAACGGCGCGGGCAAATCGACGACGCTGAAATCGATTTCGAACCTGCTCGGCGCCGAGCGCGGCGACGTGACAAAAGGCAGCATCGAATTCAAGGGCGCACGCATCGATCGGATGACGCCGAACGATCTCGTGCGGCGCGGCGTGATCCAGGTCATGGAAGGTCGCCACTGCTTCGGTCACCTGACGATCGAGGAGAACCTGCTGACCGGGGCCTATACGCGCTCGATCTCGCGCACCGAGCTGAAGGACAGCCTCGAGAAGGTCTACCACTACTTTCCGCGGCTCAAGCAGCGGCGCACGTCGCAGGCCGGCTACACGTCGGGCGGCGAGCAGCAGATGTGCGCGATCGGCCGCGCGCTGATGGCGAAACCCGAAATGATCCTGCTCGACGAGCCGTCGATGGGCCTGGCGCCGCAGATCGTCGAGGAGATCTTCGAGATCGTGAAGGATCTCAACGCGAAGGAGCAGGTCAGCTTCCTGCTCGCCGAGCAGAACACGATGGTCGCGCTGCGCTACGCCGACTACGGCTACATCATGGAAAACGGCCGCATCGTCATGGAAGGCGAAGCGAAAGGGCTCGCGAACAACGAGGACGTCAAGGAGTTCTACCTCGGCCTGTCGGGCGAAGGGCGCAAGAGCTTTCGCGACGTCAAGCATTACCGCCGGCGCAAGCGCTGGCTTTCCTGACGACGGGAGATCGCGGCGCGATGCGGCGTTGCTCAGGTGCTTGCGTGCAGCAGCACGCGGCGCACCTTCGCGCCTTGCCTCGCACCGCGCTTTCCCGTCGTCGGGTGCCTTCGATCGGCGGGCGAAATTCCCGATCGGGTGAGAAAAACCTGATGTGCGCATCAAGGACTTGAAAATGGACTTCTACGACGACCGCGAAACCCGGGACTCCGCCGAGCGCGAATGCGAGCTGTTCGCGCGCCTGCCGGCGCAGCTCGCCCATGCGAAGGCGAATGCACCGGCTTTCGCGAAGCTGCTCGACGGCGTCGACATGGATGCGGTGAGGAGCCGTGAAGCGCTCGCGAAGCTGCCGGTGACCCGCAAGTCCGAACTGCTCGAACGCCAGAAGGCGGCACGCCCGTTCGGCGGCTTCGCGACGACGCGGTGGGGCGCCGGCTGTCGTCGGGTGTTCGCATCGCCCGGGCCGCTGTACGAACCGGAAGGCGCGCGGCCCGACTATTACCGCATCGCGCGGGCATTGTTCGCAGCCGGTTTCCGCGAAGGCGACCTCGTGCACAACACGTTCTCGTACCACTTCACGCCGGCCGGCTCGATGATGGAAACGGCCGCACACGCGCTCGGCTGCACGGTGTTTCCGGCCGGCACCGGCCAGACCGAGCAGCAGGTCGCGGCGCTCGCGGACCTGCGCCCGAACGCGTATGTCGGCACGCCGTCGTTCCTGCGCATCCTCCTCGAGCGCGCCGATGAACTCGGCGTCGCCCACAGCTTCACGAAAGCTTTCGTCTCCGGCGAGGCCTTTCCGCCAAGCCTGCGCGACGCGTTCGCGGCGCGCGGCATTCCGGCATTCCAGGGCTACGCGACGGCCGACGTCGGGCTGATCGCGTACGAGACCCCGGCGCGCGAAGGCTTGGTCGTCGACGAGGACGTCGTGCTCGAAATCGTCCGGCCCGGCACCGGCGACCCGGTCGCCCCCGGCGAAGTCGGCGAAGTCGTCGTCACGACCTTCAACCCGGACTATCCGCTGATCCGTTTCGGCACCGGCGACCTCTCTGCGCTGTGGCCGGGAACGTCGCCATGCGGACGCACGAACATGCGGATCCGGGGCTGGATGGGGCGCGCCGACCAGACGACCAAAGTGAAGGGCATGTTCGTGCATCCGGGCCAGATCGCCGACGTCGTGCGGCGCCATCGCGAAATCCGGCGTGCGCGCCTCGTCGTCGACAACCCGGGTCTGAACGACCGCATGACGCTGCATTGCGAGGTCGAGCAGGCTCCGGCGGGTCTCGACGCGGCGCTCGCGGCGAGCCTTCGCGAGCTGACGAAGCTGCGCGGCGAAGTGAGCTTCTGCGCGCCCGGCACCCTCGCCAACGACGGCAAGGTCATCGACGACGTGCGCACGTACGAGTGAGCGTCGCGGCGGGACGAGCGCCGCGCCCGGCTAGAATGCTGCCTCCGATCCCTTTCCGGAAATATACGCAAAGCATGCGACCGAAACCCCTGCACGGCCTGCGCGTCCTCGACCTCACGCGCCTTCTGCCCGGCCCGCTCGCGACCCAGCACCTGGCCGATTATGGTGCCGAAGTCATCAAGATCGAGGACACCGGCGCCGGCGACTACGCGCGCACGATGGGCGCGATGAACGGGGCGACGAGCTATTTCTACCAGGTCGTCAATCGCGGCAAGAAGAGCCTGCGCCTCGACCTCAAGAACGAGGCGGGGCGCGCGCTGTTCCTGCGCCTCGTGGCGAGCGCCGACGTCGTCGTCGAAGGCTTCCGCCCCGGCGTCATGGACAAGCTCGGCCTCGGCTACGACACGCTCGCCGAGACAAAACCGGCGATCGTCTACTGCAGCATCTCCGGCTACGGCCAGACCGGCCCATACGCCCAGCGTGCCGGCCACGACATCAATTATCTCGGCTATTCCGGCGTGCTCGACCAGATCGGCGTGGCCGGAGGGCCGCCGGCGATCCCGAACCTGCAGATCGGCGACCTGCTCGGCGGCAGCCTGTCCGCGCTGCTCGGCCTGCTCGTCGCGGTCATCGACGCGAAGGCGACCGGACGCGGCCGCCATGTGGATGTCGCGATGACCGACGCGGCGCTCGCGCATGCGATCTTTCCGCTCGTCGAAGTGCTCGCGCACGGCGGCGTGCGCCCGCGCGGCGAAGACCTGCTGACGGGCGGCGTGCCGTGCTACGGCGTGTACGAGACGGCCGACGGGCGCCACATGGCGGTCGGCGCGCTCGAGGAGAAGTTCTGGCGGCTGGTGTGCGACACGCTCGGCCGGCCGGACCTCAAAGCCGCCCACTTGGCGACAGGCACGGATGGGGCGCATACCCGCAATGAGCTCGCGGCGATTTTTCGCGGCCGCACGCAGGCCGAATGGGTGGCGATCTTCGACGCCGTCGATTGCTGCGTGACGCCGGTGCTGCGCCTCGAGGAGAGCCTCGCGAACCCTCACATCGCTGCGCGCGGCATGGTCGTCGAAGTCGGCGGCGTGCGCCAGTTCGGGCCGCCGGTCCGCCTGTCGGAATTCGAGCCGGGAGTGGCGACCGCAGCGCCCGCGGCGGGCGGGAACGGCGACGAAATCCTTGCAGAGCTCGGGCTCAATGCGGCGCAGATTGCGCGACTGCGGGCCGATGCGGTGATCTGACGCGGTCCGCCGTGCCGATCGGGTAAGCTCGTGGCATGCAAAGCCTGCTGCTGCTCCTGCCCGATTTCTCGCTGATCCTCCTCGGCGCGGGCCTGCGCCGGAGCCTCGTCCCTGACGGGGCGTTCTGGGCGGGCGTCGAGAAACTCGTCTATTTCATCCTGTTCCCGGCGCTGCTCTTCAACGCGATGGCGGGAGCGGACATCGATCCCGGCAAGGCGCTGCCGCTGTTTCTCGCCGGGCTGGGCGTGATGGTCGCGGGTTTCGTTCTCGGCTGGCTCGGGCGCCCGCTGATGGGCCTGGACGCGATCGGCTTCGCGTCGCGGTTGCAGTGCGCGTATCGCTTCAACACCTATATCGGCATCGCCGTCGCCGGGAAGCTCCATGGCGCGGCGGGCGTGGCGATGATGGGCGCGCTGTGCGGCGCGATGGTGCCGTTCGCGAACATCATGGCGGTCGGCATGCTCGCCCGACACGGCCACGGCGGCCTGTTGCGCGAGTTGGTGCGCAATCCGCTGGTGCTCGCGACCCTCGCCGGCCTGGCGGTCAACCTGTCCGGCATCGCGCTCGCCGAGCCGTTTCAGTTCTTCCTCAAGCGCCTCGGCGATGCGGCCGTCGCGCTCGGCCTGCTCGCGGTCGGATCGGCCCTGCGCTGGGGGGAAGCGGGCGGGCGGTGGGGCGGGTCGGCCTGGCTGGTCAGCGTGAAACTGATGCTGCTGCCTGCGCTCGCGTGGGCGCTCGGGCGGCAGCTCGGGCTCGGCGGCATCGCGTTCGATACGCTGGTGATGTTTGCCGCGCTGCCGTCGGCGAGTTCGGCGTACATCCTCGCGATGCGGATGGGCGGGGACGGGCCGGGCGTGGCGTGGCTGATCTCCGCGACGACGCTGCTCGCGGTCGCGTCGCTGACGTTCTGGCTGCAGCTGCTCTAGTCGCAGCCGCCGGGCGCGGGCGGCCGCTTACTTCGGCGGCGTCGACTTGGCCGTCGCAGCCCCGGAAGGCTTCGGTTCGGCCTTTTTCTGATCCGGCGTCGGCGCTGGCTCGCCGGGCGCAGGCGGCGTCCCCGCCATCAGGTTCCAGGGCCACATCGCCGCTGCGGCGAACGGGTTGTCCCCCTGCTGGGCAGGGTTTTCCGTGGCTTCGCGCGCCTGCTGCGTCATGGCCTGCATGGTCGCGATCGCGACGCGCTGCATCTCCAGCCCCTGGATCGTCATCTGCAGCATGTTCAGGTTCATCTTGAGCCAGTTTTCGACCGCCTTCAGGTCGGCGATCCGCTTGTCGAGTTCATCGACGTCGAGCGTCGGCGTGACCATCCCGGGCAGCGAAAACCCCATGCTGCTCCACATGCCGCGCACGAACTCGAGCGGATCCTTGGCTGACGTTTCTTTCGACACGGGAGTCTCCTGCGACGGATCGACAAGCACCGATCTTACCCTACTCCGTGCGGAGCGCGCGGGGTCAGAAATCCCGCTCCGCGTGGGACAGGCGGTTGAGCAGCGCCCGCAGGCGCGCCGGCCGGACCGGCTTGTGGAGCAGCGCCAGGCCTTCGGCCTGCGCCAGACGCAGGGTTTCGGGGGCGGTGTCGCCGCTGATCAGCGCCGCCGGGAGGCTTTTGCCGTATCGTGCGCGCGTCATGCGGATCGCATCGATGCCGTTCGAGTTGCGGTGCAGGCGGTAATCGCTGATGATCAGCTGCGGTTCGTGGCCGGATCGCGCGAGCGCCGCCAGCACGCTGTCGATGTCGCTGCCGGCGCTGACTTCGCACCCCCAGGACGTCAGCAGGCTGTGCATGCTCGCTTGCGCGAGCGGATCGTCATCGACGAGCGCGACGCGAACGCCCGCCAGGTCTCCAGGCTGCCTGCGGCTCTCGCCGGGATCGGCGTATTCGACCGGTTGCGCGAGCGGCACTTCGATCGCGAACACCGACCCTCTGCCCGGACGGGAGCGGACCGCAAGGCGATGGCCGAGCAGGTCGGTGAGGCGCCGCACGATCGCGAGCCCGAGCCCGAGCCCCTTGTCGCGCGAGCGCGCCGGATTGTCGAGCTGGATGAACTCCTGGAAGATGATTTCGTGCGCCTCGGCGGCGATGCCGACGCCGCTGTCGCGCACTTCGATCCGCACCCGCTCGCCGCGCTGTCGGCATGCGATCAGGACCCGGCCCTTGTGCGTGTAGCGCACCGCGTTGCTGACGAGGTTGCCGATGATCCGCTCGAACAGCACCGGATCGCTCTCGACCCATAGCGGCGTCGGCCGGGTCCTGAGCAGCAGGTCCTGCGTGTCGGCGCGCGGACGCTGCTCGGCGGCGATCCGGTCGAGGATCGGTTGCAGTGGAAAGATGCTGATGTGCGGCTCCAGCACGCCGGCATCGAGTTTCGAGATGTCGAGCAGGCTGTCGAGCAGGTTCTCCATCGCTTCGGCCGAGGCCGCGATGCGCTCGACGAGACGACGCGACGCCGGGGCGTGCGTGTGTTGCGACAGCTCGGCGATGAACAGGCCCAGCGCATGCATCGGTTGGCGCAGGTCGTGGCTGGCGGCGGCGAGGAAGCGCGACTTCGACAGGGTCGCGCGCTCGGCTTCGTCTTTGCGTGCCCGCAGCTCCGCCGTGGCGTCGGCGATCTGGCGGCTCATGTCGTCGTGCGCACTCGCGAGCTTCGCCGCCATCTGGTTGACTCCTTCGGCAAGCGTGCGCAGGGTGCCGCCGCCGATGCCGGACAGCCGCGCGGAAAACTGGCCCCGCCCGATGCGCTCGACCGCCGACGCGACGCGCCGGATCGGCCCGGTGACGCCGCGGCTCATGTAGTGCGCGAGCACGAGGCTGCCGATCAGCACCATGAGGATCGCCGCGCTCCCGGTGATCAACAGTTCGTTCTGCCGCGCGTTGAGCTGCGCGCGCGAGATGTCGACGACGACCGTGCCCAGCACCGGCGGAGTCCCGGCGCCGGACAGCGTGTCGAGGGCCGCTCCGTCGAAACCGTCGTCGAGATCGAGCGACGTCGGCAGTACCGGCTCGATGACGCGCAGCGTCCCGCTCGCGGTGACGAGGCCCGGCGTCCACACCGCACGCGGCGGCAGCGGCAGCGTCGCATCGAGCCGTCCGCTTCGCGCGAGCGCGTCGCCGTTGCGGTCGATGATCATCACGCCGAGGACGTCAGTCTCCGCGAGCATCGCCCCGGCGAGGCGCCGCAACGATTCGCGGTTGCCGGAGAACACGGCATATTCGCTCGCTGCCGCGAGCTGCCGCGCAAACGCCTGGCCCCGCGCGAGGTGGGCTTCGCGGTGATCGGTGACCCGCGAGCCGGTGTAGAACGCGGTCAGCACGATCGCCAGCACGAGCGTCGGCAGCACTGCGACCAGCATCACGCGCGACCGGATGCCCCAGTTCCTGATCATGGCCTGGTGCCCCTGCGGATCATCCGTGCGGCGATGTCCTCGGCCGGTTCGAGCGTGATGCCCAGCGCGCGCGCGACATTCTGGTTGATGCCGACCTCGAACTGCCACGGCGGCTGCGGCGGCGGCAGCGCTCCGCCGGCGAGCACGGTACGGATCGCCTCCGCGGCCTGTTCGCTGATTTGCGCCGGCGTCGAAAACAGGCCGAGCAGCGCGCCTGCGCGAACGTAGGCGGGCGAAAAACCGATCAGCGGCGAGCGGTGGCGGTAGCTCGTGAGCAGAATGTTCTGGATCGTGTAGCTGTTGAACACGACGCGATCGGGCAGCGCAAGCAGGATCGCGCGCTCGCCTAACAGACGCTCCAGCGCCGGATAGATTTCGCGGTCGGTCGTAATGTTCTCGATCGTCACCACCATCTGCTGCTCGCGCGCGGCCGCGGCGAGCCGGGCCGCGAGATGCTGGCTTCGGGGCCCGGCGAGCAGCGCGAGCTGGCGCCACTCGGGAAGCGCTTCGACAATCAGCGCGATCTGCCGCTGGACCGGCTGATCGAGGAACACCGCGGAGCGCCGCCCGGCTCCCGGCGGGGCAGGCAGGTTCTCGAAGCTCTCGCGCGGCAACAGCGTGTGCAGCACCGGCTGGCGCGGCGCCTGTTCGGCCACCGCCTGCGCCGCTTCGGCTCCGACCGTGACGATGATGCGGCTGCCGGCGAGCGTGCCCGGGCTCACATGTTGCGTTTCCACGACTGCGATGTCGGCCGCGGCGACGTCCGGGGCGAGCGCTGTGCTGATCGCCGCGATCGTCTCTTCGTATGCTCCGCTGCGTTCGCTGCTCACGAACAGCACGCCCGCAGCCGCGACCGCTTCTCCCCGGCCGAGGGTGGCGGCGAGGAAAAGCAGGGTGGCAAGAAAAACGCGGCAGCCGCGGGGCATGATCGGTATCGGGTCTAGACTCAGGTGCGCCGCCAGCGGGACGCGGTCGAGTGGTTGAAGTAAGACGCTGCCCGGCGCCGGGTTCCGGATGCAAACGCCGATCTCGACGGCTGCATTCGGACGGAGAACGGAAGCGGGGCGAGATGGTGCCCGAAAAATCCTCTCGTGCGTTCCTCACGAGGCATGCGTGCCGGATTTTTGTTGCCGCCGGGAGGGTCGGTGAATTTCGTCGTTGCAGGATGCGTCTTATGCATGGGGAATCACTCGCGCCTGGTCTTTGCGGACCGTCATAGCATGCCGCGGTCCATGACGCCATGCCTCGAGCCTTGGGGGGACAGGGCCCGCCGTCGCGGTTTCGCCGTGCCGGCCGGGGCGATACCATAACGCGGCCGCCGGCGATCGTGCCGTAATCCGCTGTTCCCGCATCCCGCAGTGCTGCGGCCCGCGCTCGTCCCGCGCCGGGTTGTGCAAAACGTTTCGTTACATCTGCGCGTGCTATGCTTTCCGCCTATCGCCGCCGCTTCCGGAGCAAGCAGTGACCCGCATACTCATCGTCGAAGACCATGCGCTCGTGCGCGAGGCGCTGGCGCAGACTCTCGCCCGCCTCGCGGACGGGGTGGAATGCGTCGAGGCGAAAGGTTCGGAAGAGGCGCTGGCCCGACTCGAGGAGAGTGCGGACTGGGATCTCGCGGTGATCGACCTGATGCTGCCCGATCTCAACGGGTTCGGTCTGCTTGCGGTGCTGGCGCGGCGTTTCCCCGACGTTCCGGCGATCGTCGTGTCGGCGCTCGACGATTCGGCGACGATTCGGCGCGCGATGAGAGGCGGAGCTTCGGGCTTCGTGTCGAAGGCGAGTTCGGGCGAAGTGCTCAGAAGTGCGGTCAGATGCGTGCTCGAAGGCGGCATCTATGCGCCCAGTGAGCCCGAGGGCGGCGCAAAGCGTTCCGGTGCGCCGGCCAGCGAGCGTTTCGGGCTCACTGCAGGGCAGACGCGAGTCATGGAACTGCTGGCGCAAGGAAAATCCAACCGCGAGATTGCCGATCTGCTCGGCTTGTCCGAAGGGACCGTCAAGGTGCATATGTCGGCGATCTTCCGCGCCTTGAACGTCAGCAGCCGGGCGCAGGCGCTGATCGTGATCGCCCGCCACGGGCCGCGGCTGTAGCCCGTACGATCGATCGGTCGTCAGTACGGGCGGCGGCTCGCCTGGGCCAGGCGCATCGGCATCTCGGCAGGCGAGAGCCGGCCGCCTATCTGATCCATGTCGCGGCACTCGGCCTGGACCGGTTCTGCGCCGTCGATCTCCATGATCTCGAGCACCTGTCGAGCGAATGAGCGGCAGGCGTTGGCGAGCGGAGTCGGCAATTGTTCCGGCACTTTCTTGTGCACCAGCAGCTTGGATGCGGAAAGGGCACCGACGGGATTCAGGATGCGCTCGCGATACGCTCCCATCAGCTGCGATACGCTGCGGTCCGCGGCGTCACGCTGCCATGCGTTCGTCGGCCACTGCGCTGGCACGGCGTAGGCGCGCGGGAACATCTCGAGGTCGCGCAGCACGGTGCGGATGTCTTCATGGGACTCGCGGAAAGGCAGCAGCACGATGTCCGACAGTGCGTACAGGTGGCGATCCATCTCGGTGCGGTTGCCGCCGCCGTCGATGATGCCGATCCATTCGTCGAGGGTGCGCAGCTTGTCCACGACTTTGGTCAGCGCGTCACGGGTGCGGGCGTCGGCGGTGATGTAGCGCCGCCCTTCCGGACTCAGCGGCTCGCGCGTGGTGTCGGTCAGTACGCACGCCGAACGATGGCCGAGCAAGCCCAGGCCTTGCGAAAGCATGTGGGAAAGCGTCGTCTTGCCGGTTCCGCCCTTGTTGCCGATGACGCAGATGATTCCAGCCATTGCGGTGTTCCTCGTTCGCGGCCCTTTTGCCGCCCTGCCATTATCGGGGCTGGTTTCGGCTGCCGAGCGGGAAAAAGGATGGGGAATCGGCCGCTATTCCGCCCGGGGCGCAGCCGGTGCGAAGCGGTAGACGTAGAGGACGGTGCACGTGCGTCCGGGACCTGGACGATCCGCTCCGCGGCCTCGCCGGGCACCGGAAAGCTGTTGCTGATCAGCAGTCCGTCGTGCAATTCCCGGCGTGCCTTGGCCCACACTTCGGTCATCGGTACGGGCGACAGAAAAGCGTAGATGATGTCGCACCCGGACCAGGAACTGGAGAAGAAATCTCCCCGCTCGAAGCGCACATTGGGCGGATTCCGTGTCCACAACCGGCTCATCAGCCACGGCCCGGGTGCAGCCTCGATTCCCCTGAAGCTGCAGTCCGGCCGCAGGCGCGCGAGGGGGCGCAGCAGCGAACCGGTCCCGCTGCCGAGGTCGAGCAGCCGTGAGCGTCGGCCGGGCGGCAGCAGGTCGGCGACCGCGGCGACCGTTGCCCGGTTCGTCGGATACAGCGGCACTTGGGTGCGGAAGCTCGTCCAATACACTGCGAGCAGCAGCCCGAACGCTGCGAGATACCAGCCGGGCGCGACATCGAGCCGCCCGGCGAGTACCAGCAGCGGGACGAAGCCCAGATGGATCGGCAGCCACCACCGCGCGCTGCGAAGCACCGTCCCGATCGCTGCGGCGCTGATCGCCTGGACAGCCACGAGCGGCCAGATGCCTGCGCCCAGCGGCGCGCTACGCACGAGCGTGGCGGCGATGACGCAGCCGACAAGCTGGGCAAGCAGGGCCTTCAGGGCAGGAGGCATGAGTCGGCGGCCGTGGCGGAGCCGCCGATGATAACCGGGTGGCCGCACACCATCACACTGCAGGCCCCGAGGGCTTTATCCGGCAGGCACGATTTTCCCCGGGTTCAGCAGGTTGTCCGGGTCGAGTGCCCGCTTGAGGGCGCGCATCGCATCGAACGCGTCGCGGCCATGTTCGGCGACGAGGAAATCCTGCTTGCCGAAGCCGATGCCGTGCTCGCCGGTGCAGGTGCCGCCCATCGCCAGCGCGCGCTCGACGATCCTGCGGTTGAGCGCTTCGGCGCGCAGGATCTCGGCGGCGTCGTGCGGGTCGACGAGGACGACGGTATGAAAGTTGCCATCCCCGACGTGGCCGACGATCGGCGCGATCAGCCCGCTCGCGGCGATATCCTCGCGCGCCCCGGCGATGCAGTCGGCAAGCCGCGAGATCGGCACGCACACGTCGGTCGTCAGCCCGCGGCAGCCCGGGCGCAGCGCGATGCACGAGAAATAGACGTCATGGCGCGCCGCCCACAGCCGGGTGCGGTCCTCCGGATGCGTCGCCCATTCGAAATCCTGGCCGCCATTATCGTGGGCGATTTCCTGGACCGTCTGCGCCTGCTCCTCGACGCTCGCCGGTGAGCCGTGGAACTCGAAGAACAGCATCGGCGACTCGCGCAGCGTCGTCTTGCTGTAGCGGTTGATTGCCTGCACCGTCAGTTCGTCGAGCAGTTCGATGCGTGCGACCGGCACGCCGAGCTGGATCGTCTGGATCACGGTGCGCACTGCACTCGCGACGTCCGCAAACGCGCAGACTGCTGCCGACACCGCTTCGGGCAGCGGATGCAGCCGCACGATCAGTTCGGTGATCAGCCCGAGCGTGCCTTCGGAGCCGATCATCAGGCGCGTCAGGTCGTAGCCGGACGACGATTTTCGCGCCCGCCCGCCGGTGCGTATGACGCGCCCATCGGCAAGCACCACCTCCATGCCGAGCACGTTGTCGCGCATCGTCCCGTAGCGCACCGCATTGGTCCCCGACGCGCGCGTCGCGGCCATCCCGCCGAGGCTCGCGTCCGCCCCCGGATCGACCGGAAAGAAGAGTCCGCTGCCGTGCAGTGCGGCGTTGAGCTGCTTGCGCGTGATCCCCGGCTGCACGACCGCATCCATGTCTTCGCCATGGACCGCGAGCACCTTGTTCATTTCGGAGAAATCGACGCTGATGCCGCCATGGAGCGGCAGGATGTGTCCTTCGAGCGAGCTGCCGGCGCCGAACGGAACGATCGGTACGCGATGCCTGCGGCAGGCTTCGACGATCGCGACGACTTCGGCCGTGTCATGGGGCCAGACCACGGCGTCGGGCAACATGTCGGGGAAGTGCGACTCGTCGTGGCCGTGATGCGCGCGAACCGCCTCGGCGGTCGAAAAACGGGTGCCGAAGCGCACGCCGAGCTCGTCGGCGAATGCGGCGGGCAATGGCCGGCGCGCCGGAGCGTGGGGCAGGTTCATGCAGGTGTCTCCTCGTGAGCGGGGCGGCTCGTGCCGCACGCGATTATTGCTCCCGTGACGGATCTGGCCAATCTGCGCGATCATTCGCTCCATTTCAAAGCCGGGACGCGGCGCGGAGCAGTCATGAACGAATCGATCGACCGGACCGACCTGCGCATTCTCGAGCTGCTGCAGCGCGACGGCCGCCTGTCCAATGCCGACCTCGCGCAACAGGTCGCGCTGTCGCCGTCGCCGTGCCTGCGGCGGGTGCGCCAGCTCGAGCAGTCGGGCGTGATCCGCGGCTACGCCGCGCTGCTCGAGCCGCGGCGCCTCGGGCTGGGTCTGCAGGCTTTCGTCACGGTGACGCTCGAGAAGCGGCGCGACACGCCGATGCATGCGTTTCACGCCGCGGTGCAGTCCGCGCCCGAAGTGCTGTCGTGCTTCGCGCTGACCGGCGAGATGGACTACCTGCTGCACGTCGTCGCCGAGGATCTGGAGCATTTTTCGCGTTTTCTGATGGATCGGCTGCTCAAGCTCGACGGCATCGCGAACGTGAAATCCTCGTTCGTGCTCCAGCCGATCAAGAATACGACCGAAATGCCGCTCGCGCAGATCGCACGTTGAACGAATTCCCGAAAAAAGATTTGACAGAGGCGGTTTGGCCCTCTATAGTCCAGCGCTTCGCTTGGAGGGGTTCCCGAGCGGTCAAAGGGATCAGACTGTAAATCTGACGGCACTGCCTTCGAAGGTTCGAATCCTTCCCCCTCCACCAGCAAGTTTTGTTGTTGCCGGCTTCAGTTCGGTCTGATGACTGGCATCGGGTGTAATGCGGTTCGTCTGCGTTGTATGCGGGTGTAGCTCAATGGTAGAGCAGAAGCCTTCCAAGCTTATGACGAGGGTTCGATTCCCTTCACCCGCTCCAGGTTCGGCGGTTGGTTGTTTCGGAGCCCATGTAGCTCAGTGGTAGAGCACTCCCTTGGTAAGGGAGAGGCCACGTGTTCAATCCACGTCATGGGCACCACAGCTTTCTGCCGGTCTGGCGTAGCAGTCGATCGGTCCGGTTTTTCTGATTCTGAATATGAGGTGGCGGCATGGCGAAAGGCAAGTTTGAGCGGACGAAACCGCACGTAAACGTCGGGACGATCGGTCACGTCGACCACGGCAAGACCACCCTGACGGCGGCGATCACGACGATCCTGTCGAAGAAGTTCGGCGGCGAGGCGAAAGCCTACGACCAGATCGACGCGGCGCCCGAAGAGAAGGCGCGCGGCATCACGATCAACACCGCTCACGTCGAGTACGAGACGGCCAACCGTCACTACGCGCACGTCGACTGCCCGGGTCACGCCGACTACGTCAAGAACATGATCACCGGTGCGGCGCAGATGGACGGCGCGATCCTGGTGTGCTCGGCCGCGGACGGCCCGATGCCGCAGACGCGCGAACACATCCTGCTCGCGCGCCAGGTCGGCGTGCCGTACATCATCGTGTTCCTCAACAAGTGCGACATGGTCGACGACGAGGAGCTCCTGGAGCTCGTCGAGATGGAAGTGCGCGAGCTGCTGTCGAAGTACGACTTCCCGGGCGACGACGTGCCGATCGTCAAGGGTTCGGCGCTCAAGGCGCTCGAAGGCGACCAGAGCGACATCGGCGAGCCGGCGATCTTCCGCCTGGCCGAAGCGCTCGACAGCTACATCCCGACGCCCGAGCGCGCGATCGACCGCCCGTTCCTGCTGCCGATCGAAGACGTGTTCTCGATCTCGGGCCGCGGCACCGTCGTGACCGGCCGCGTCGAGCGCGGCATCGTCAAGGTCGGCGAGGAAGTCGAGATCGTCGGCATCAAGGCGACCGTCAAGACCACCTGCACCGGCGTCGAGATGTTCCGCAAGCTGCTCGACCAGGGCCAGGCGGGCGACAACGTCGGCGTGCTGCTGCGCGGCACCAAGCGCGAGGACGTCGAGCGCGGTCAGGTGCTGTGCAAGCCCGGTTCGATCAAGCCGCACACCCACTTCACCGGTGAAGTGTACGTGCTGTCGAAGGAAGAAGGCGGGCGTCACACGCCGTTCTTCAACAACTACCGGCCGCAGTTCTACTTCCGCACGACCGACGTCACCGGTTCGATCGAGCTGCCCGAAGGCACCGAAATGGTGATGCCGGGCGACAACGTGTCGATCACCGTCAAGCTGATGGCGCCGATCGCGATGGAAGAAGGCCTGCGGTTCGCGATCCGCGAAGGCGGTCGTACCGTCGGCGCCGGTGTCGTCGCCAAGATCATCGAGTAATTGCATATTGTCGTCATAGCGATTGCTTGATCGGAAGGCGCCTCAGAACCAGGGGCGCCTCGTAGTCTCTGCTGCAGGGGCATAGCTCAATTGGCAGAGCGTCGGTCTCCAAAACCGAAGGTTGGGGGTTCGATTCCCTCTGCCCCTGCCACTCCTTTCCGGATATTCATATTTCGATGGCCGATAAGTTCAAGGTTGCGCTGGCTCTCGCGCTGATTGCGGCCGGTGTGGTCGGCTTTTACCTGCTTTCCGAGCAGGCGCTGGTTCTGCGCGTGCTGTCGGTTCTCGCTGGAGTCGCCGCCGGCGTGGCGGTCGCCTGGCAGTCGGAGCCGGGCCGGCGTTTCGTCGCGTTCGCGCGCGAGGCGATCACCGAAACCAAGAAGGTCGTCTGGCCGTCGCGCAAGGAAACGGTGCAGACCACGGGTCTGGTGTTCGCCTTCGTTGTCGTGATGGCGGTTTTTTTGTGGGTCACGGATAAGAGTCTGGAATGGGTGCTGTACGACCTGATCCTGGGGTGGAAGTAATCATGACGAAGCGCTGGTACGTGGTACATGCCTATTCGGGCTTCGAGAAGTCCGTCCAACGCGCCTTGGTGGATCGGATCAATCGCTCGGGAATGCAGGATTTTTTCGGCCAGATTCTGGTGCCGGTCGAGGAAGTCGTCGAAATGAAGAGCGGCCAGAAGAGCATTTCCGAGCGGAAGTTCTTCCCCGGCTATGTCCTCGTCGAGATGGAAATGAACGACGAGAGCTGGCACCTCGTGAAGTCGACGCCGAAAGTCACCGGTTTCGTCGGCGGCACGGCAAACAAGCCTTCCCCGATTTCCGAAAAGGAAGTCGAGAAGATCATGCAGCAGATGCAGGAAGGCGTGGAGAAGCCGCGCCCGAAAGTGCTGTGGGAGCTGGGCGAAGTCGTGCGCGTCAAGGAAGGCCCGTTCACCGATTTCCATGGTGCGGTGGAAGACGTCAATTACGACAAGAGCAAGCTGCGGGTGTCCGTGACGATTTTCGGTCGTGCGACACCGGTGGAACTGGATTTCAGTCAGGTCGAAAAGACCTGACGCAGGCGGGCCTCCGGGCCCGGACGTGCCCGATGAACCGGGCGTAGCGAGGAGCATCGGCCGCAGCCGGTGCGTTTGTACTCAAGACAGGAGCTAGCCGCAATGGCGAAGAAAATCACCGGCTATATCAAGCTGCAGGTGCCAGCTGGTAAAGCCAACCCCAGCCCCCCGATCGGTCCCGCACTCGGTCAGCGCGGCCTGAACATCATGGAATTCTGCAAGGCGTTCAACGCCAGGACCCAGGGCCTCGAGCCCGGTCTGCCGATTCCGGTGGTGATCACGGCGTTCGCCGACAAGAGCTTCACCTTCATCATGAAGACGCCGCCGGCGACGATCCTGATCAAGAAGGCTGCGAAGATCACGAAGGGTTCGCCGAAGCCGCACACCGACAAGGTCGGTTCGATCACGCGCGCCCAGGTCGAGGAAATCGCCAAGACCAAGATGGCCGATCTGACTGCTGCCGACATGGAAGCCGCGGTGCGCACCATCGCCGGTTCCGCCCGCAGCATGGGCATCACCGTGGAGGGGCTGTAATCATGGCGAAGCTTTCCAAACGTGTTCAGGCGCTGCGCACCAAAGTTGACCGCAACCGCACCTATCCCGTGAGCGAAGCGCTGGCGCTGGTCAAGGAATGCGCGACGGCGAAGTTCGACGAGTCGATCGACATCGCCGTGAACCTCGGCGTCGATGCGCGCAAGTCGGACCAGCTGGTGCGCGGTTCCGTCGTGCTGCCGGCGGGTACCGGCAAGAGCGTCCGCGTCGCGGTCTTCGCGCAGGGCGACAAGGCCGAAGCGGCGCGTGCAGCGGGCGCCGATGTGGTCGGTTTCGAAGATCTCGCCGAGCAGGTCAAGGCCGGCAACATCGATTTCGATCTGTGCATCGCCACGCCGGACGCAATGCGCGTCGTCGGCCAGCTGGGCCAGATTCTCGGTCCGCGCGGTCTGATGCCGAACCCGAAAGTCGGTACCGTGACGATGGACGTCACGACCGCAGTGAAGAATGCCAAGGCCGGTCAGGTGCAGTACCGCACCGACAAGGGCGGCATCATCCACGCGACGATCGGCCGTGCGTCGTTCAGCACGGAAGCCCTCCAGCAGAACCTCGGCGCGCTGATCGATGCGCTCGTGAAGGCCAAGCCGGCCGCGTCGAAAGGGATCTATCTGCGTCGCGTCGCGCTGTCGAGCACGATGGGCTCGGGCGTTCGCGTCGAGCCGTCGAGCATCAACGCCGCCTGACAAGGCTGAAACTAGAACTTTGGGTCGACCCGGCGCCGCGGTGCCGGGTCGAATCGTCAAAGACCGCAGGTGCGGTCGCTCTGGGGCGACCGCTTAAGCATTCAACAATGGCCTGCGCAGACGGTGTGCCCAGAACAGGATTCTGGCTGATTCTTCAGCCGCGCTCCTGATCCAGGTCGCCGTGGGTGCGAATCGCAGTTTTGCGGTTCGCGTGTGGACTTGAAAGGAGGAAAGGCCTGTGGGTCTCAATCTCGATGACAAGAAAGCCGTAGTGGCAGAGGTGTCGGCACAAGTGGCCAACGCACAGACCATCGCGGTGGCCGAGTATCGCGGTATAGCGGTGGGCGATCTCACCGGGCTGCGTGCCAAGGCCCGCGAATCTGGCGTTTACCTGCGTGTACTGAAAAACACCCTGGTGCGCCGCGCGATCGCCGAAACGCCGTTTGCCGGGCTGTCCGACCAGCTGGTCGGTCCGCTGATCTATGGCATCTCGGAAGATCCGGTCGCTGCAGCCAAGGTGCTCAACGACTTTGCGAAGGGTAACGACAAGCTGGTGCTCAAAGCCGGTTCCTATGCGGGCAATACGCTCGACAAGGCCGGCATGCAGGCGCTCGCGTCGATCCCGGGTCGCGAAGAGTTGCTCGCCAGGCTGCTGGGCGTGATGCAGGCGCCGGTGACCGGTTTCGCTTGCACGCTGGCTGCCCTCGCGAAGAAGCGCGAGGAAGAAGTGGCTGCCTGAGCGTTTTCCGAATAGTTTTCGATTTAGGAGTGTTTTGAAATGGCAATCAGCAAAGAAGACATCCTCGAAGCCGTCGGCTCGATGACGGTGATGGAACTGAACGACCTGGTCAAGGCGTTCGAAGAGAAGTTCGGCGTTTCCGCCGCCTCGATGGCCGTGGCCGCTCCGGGTGCCGGCGCTGCCGCTGCGCCGGTCGAGGAAAAGACCGAGTTCGACGTGATCCTGCTTGCCGCGGGCGAGAAGAAGGTCGAGGCGATCAAGGTCGTCCGTGCCGCTACCGGCCTGGGCCTGAAGGAAGCGAAGGACCTCGTCGACGGCGCACCGAAGGCCGTCAAGGAAGGCATCTCGAAGGCCGACGCCGAAGCGATCAAGAAGCAGCTGGAAGACGCCGGCGCCAAGGTCGAGATCAAGTAATACCCGTTTGTTTATCGGGGCTGGCGCTCTCCGGAGCGCCAGCCCTTTCGTGCTTTGTAACGCCAAGAAGCCAGAACCCAGTGCGAGCGCAGGTGTCTACACCCCTCCCGCCCGGTCCGCACCCCACGGGGCGCTGCGTTCTGTCTCTTTGACGTCCGACCTCTACCCGGAGCATCCATGGCGTATTCCTACACCGAAAAGAAACGTATCCGCAAGAGCTTCGCCAAACGCGCGGCAGTGTTGAACGTACCTTTCCTGCTCGCAACCCAGATCGAATCGTTTGCCTCTTTCCTGCAGGCCGATACACCTCCTCCGTCGCGCCTGAACCACGGTCTGCAGGCCGCGTTCACGTCGATCTTCCCGATTTCCAGCCACAGCGGCAATGCGCGGCTTGAGTTCGTGCAGTACATGCTCGGCGAACCTGCTTTCGACGTCAAGGAGTGCCAGCAGCGCGGGCTGACTTTTGCGTCGCCGTTGCGCGCGCGCGTGCGGCTGGTGATTCTCGATCGCGATGCGCCGAAGGAGACGGTCAAGGAGGTCAAGGAGCAGGAAGTGTACATGGGCGAGATCCCGCTCATGACCACCACCGGGTCGTTCGTCATCAACGGGACCGAGCGCGTCATCGTCTCGCAGCTGCACCGCTCGCCCGGCGTGTTCTTCGAGCACGACCGCGGCAAGACGCACTCGTCGGGCAAGCTGCTGTTTTCGGCGCGCATCATTCCGTATCGCGGTTCGTGGCTCGATTTCGAGTTCGATCCGAAGGATGCGCTGTACTTCCGCGTCGACCGCCGCCGCAAGATGCCGGCGACGATCCTGCTGCGCGCGATCGGCATGGGGCCGGAGGAAATCCTCGCGACTTTCCATGACTTCGACGCGTTCCACCTCAAGGGCAACGAGGCGGCGTTCGAACTGGTGCCCGATCGCCTGCGCGGCGATGTGGCGAAGTTCGACATCACCGACGGCGCGGGCAACGTGATTGTAGCGCGCGACAAGCGCATCACCGCCAAGCACATCCGCGAGCTCGACCAGGCGGGCGTGAAGATGATTTCGGTTCCCGACGAGTTCCTGCTCGGGCGCATCATCGCGCGCAACATCGTCGACGCGGAAACCGGCGAGATCGTCGCGCGGGCGAACGACGAGATCACCGAAGACTTGCTCGACAAGCTGCGCGACGCGGGCGTCAAGGACATCGAGACGCTCTACGTCAACGATCTCGACCGCGGGGCGTACATCTCCCAGACGCTGCGCATCGACGAAACGGCCGACCAGTGGGCGGCGCGCGTCGCGATCTACCGCATGATGCGCCCGGGCGAACCGCCGACGGAAGACGCCGTCGAAGCGCTGTTCCAGGGCCTGTTCTATTCCGAGGAACGCTACGACCTGTCGTCCGTGGGCCGCATGAAGTTCAACCGCCGCGCCTATCCCGAGAAGATCGAGGACAAGGCGCCGGGCTGGCTGAAGCGCTTCTACGAGACCGTCGGTTCGCGTGGCGAGGAAGGGCCGGCGACGCTGTCGAACGAAGATATTCTCGCCGTCATCGGCGTGCTCGTCGAACTGCGCAACGGCCGTGGCGAGATCGACGACATCGACCACCTCGGCAACCGCCGCGTGCGGTCCGTCGGCGAACTCGCGGAAAACCAGTTCCGTGCCGGTCTCGTGCGCGTCGAGCGCGCCGTCAAGGAGCGGCTCTCCCAGGCCGAGTCCGACAACCTGATGCCGCATGACCTGATCAACGCGAAGCCGATTTCGGCGGCGATCAAGGAGTTCTTCGGCTCGAGCCAGCTGTCGCAGTTCATGGACCAGACCAACCCGTTGTCCGAGATCACGCACAAGCGTCGCGTCTCGGCCCTCGGCCCGGGCGGCCTGACGCGCGAGCGCGCCGGCTTCGAAGTCCGCGACGTGCATCCGACCCACTACGGCCGGGTGTGCCCGATCGAGACGCCGGAAGGTCCGAACATCGGCCTGATCAATTCGCTCGCGGTCTATGCGCAGACGAACCGCCACGGTTTTCTCGAGACGCCGTACCGCAAGGTCGTCGATAGCAAGGTCACCGACCAGATCGACTTCCTGTCGGCGATCGAGGAAGGCCAGTACGTGATCGCGCAGGCAAACGCCGAGATCGGCGCCGACGGCATGCTGGAAGGCGACCTCGTGTCGTGCCGCCACAAAGGTGAGTTCGCGCTGTCGACGGCCGACCAGGTGCAGTACATGGACGTTGCGCCGGGCCAGATCGTGTCGGTCGCCGCGTCCCTGATCCCGTTCCTCGAGCACGACGACGCGAACCGCGCGCTGATGGGCGCGAACATGCAGCGGCAGGCCGTGCCCTGCCTGCGACCCGAGAAGCCGCTCGTCGGCACCGGCATCGAGCGCACCGTCGCGGTCGACTCCGGCACTGCGGTGCAGGCGATGCGCGGCGGCATCGTCGACTATGTCGATGCGAACCGGATCGTGGTGCGGGTCAACGACGACGAAACCCTCGCGGGCGAAGTCGGCGTCGACATCTACAACATGATCAAGTACACGCGCTCGAACCAGAACACGAACATCAACCAGCGTCCGGTGGTCAAGGTCGGCGATCATATCGGCAAGGGCGACGTCATCGCCGACGGCGCGTCGACCGATCTCGGCGAACTCGCGCTCGGCCAGAACATGCTGGTCGCGTTCATGCCGTGGAACGGCTACAACTTCGAGGACTCGATCCTGATCTCGGAGCGCGTCGTCGCCGAAGACCGCTTCACGTCGATCCACATCGAGGAACTGACGGTCGTCGCCCGTGACACCAAGCTCGGACCCGAGGAGATCACCCGCGACATCGCGTCGCTCGGCGAAGCGCAGCTCTCCCGTCTGGACGAGTCCGGCATCGTCTATATCGGCGCTGAAGTCGACGCCGGCGACGTGCTCGTCGGCAAGGTCACGCCGAAGGGCGAGACTCAGCTGACGCCGGAAGAAAAGCTGCTGCGCGCGATCTTCGGCGAGAAGGCGTCCGACGTGAAGGACACGTCGCTGCGCGTGTCGTCCGGCATGAACGGCACGGTCATCGACGTGCAGGTGTTCACGCGTGAAGGGATCGAGCGCGACAAGCGCGCGCAGAGCATCATCGACGACATGCTGCGCAGCTTCAAGACCGACCTCGCGGACCAGATGCGCATCGTCGAGCGCGACGCGTTCGCGCGGATCCGCCGCCTGATCGTCGGCCAGAAAGCCAACGGCGGGCCGAAGAAGCTCCTCAAGGGAACGGCGATCACCGGCGAGTATCTCGATTCGCTCGAGTTCTACCACTGGTTCGACATCCGCATGGCCGACGAGGAGCTTGCGGGGCAGCTCGAAGCGATCCGCGAGGGTCTGGAGAAGACGCGCAAGGACTTCGACCAGGCTTTCGAGATCAAGAAGAAGAAGCTCACGCAGGGCGACGAACTGCCGCCGGGCGTGCAGAAGATGGTCAAGGTCTATCTGGCGGTGAAGCGCCGCCTGCAGCCCGGCGACAAGATGGCAGGTCGCCACGGGAACAAGGGCGTGGTGTCGCGGATCGTACCGGTCGAGGACATGCCGCACATGGCGGACGGCACGCCGGTCGACATCGTGCTGAACCCGCTCGGCGTGCCGTCGCGGATGAACATCGGCCAGATCCTCGAAACTCACCTGGGCTGGGCGGCGAAAGCGCTTGGCAACAAGATCGGCGCGATGCTGCGGGCGAACGCCGCCGCAGCGGAGGTGCGCGAACTGCTCGAGCACATCTACAACGACAACGGTCGCCCGGAAGACATAGGGTCGCTGAAGGACGGCGAAGTCATCGAACTGGCGTCGAACCTTTCGAAAGGCGTGCCGTTCGCGACGCCGGTGTTCGACGGCGCGAAGGAAGAAGAGATCGAGGCGATGTTCGAACTCGCCGGGCTTGCTCCCGGCGGCCAGGTGACGCTGTACGACGGGCGCACCGGCGAAGCATTCGACCGCCAGGTGACGGTGGGCTACAAGCACGTGCTGAAGCTGCATCACCTCGTCGATGACAAGATGCACGCGCGTTCAACCGGGCCGTACTCGCTCGTCACACAGCAGCCGCTCGGCGGCAAGGCGCAGTTCGGCGGCCAGCGGTTCGGGGAAATGGAAGTGTGGGCGCTCGAAGCGTACGGCGCGGCCTACACGCTGCAGGAAATGCTGACCGTGAAGTCCGACGACGTCACCGGCCGGACGAAGGTGTACGAAAGCATCGTCAAGGGCGAACACAAGATCGATGCGGGCATGCCCGAATCCTTCAACGTGCTGGTGAAGGAAATCCGCTCGCTCGCGATCGACATCGATCTGGACACGTACTGAACCGGGCGCTCTCCAGCCCCGGACGGAGTGATATATGAAAAGCCTGCTCGCTGACCTGTTCAAGCAAACCCTGCCGAACGAAGACCAGTTCGACGCGATCACGATCGGCCTCGCGTCGCCGGACAAGATCCGCTCGTGGTCGTACGGTGAAGTCAAGAAGCCCGAGACGATCAACTACCGCACGTTCAAGCCCGAGCGCGACGGTCTCTTCTGCGCGAAGATCTTCGGGCCGGTCAAGGACTACGAGTGCCTGTGTGGCAAGTACAAGCGCCTGAAGCACCGTGGCGTGATCTGCGAGAAGTGCGGCGTCGAAGTGACGCTGTCGAAAGTGCGCCGCGAGCGCATGGCGCACATCGAACTCGCGAGCCCGACCGCGCACATCTGGTTCCTGAAGAGCCTGCCGAGCCGGCTCGGCATGGTGCTCGACATGACGCTGCGCGACATCGAGCGCGTGCTGTATTTCGAAGCCTTCGTCGTCGTCGAGCCGGGCATGACGCCGCTGAACCGCGGCCAGCTGCTGACCGAGGACGACTACCTCGCGAAAGTCGAGGAGTACGGTGACGACTTCGACGCGCTGATGGGTGCCGAAGGCATCCGTGGCCTGCTGCGCACGCTCGACGTCAAGCTCGAGATCGAGAAGCTGCGTGGCGACCTCGAGACGACCGGCTCCGAAGCGAAGATCAAGAAGTTCTCGAAGCGCCTGAAAGTGCTCGAGGCGTTCATGCAGTCGGGCATCAAGCCCGAGTGGATGATCCTCGAAGTGCTGCCGGTGCTGCCGCCGGACCTGCGTCCGCTGGTGCCGCTCGACGGGGGCCGCTTCGCGACCTCGGACCTCAACGACCTGTACCGCCGCGTCATCAACCGCAACAACCGGCTGAAGCGCCTCCTGGAGCTCAAGGCGCCCGAAATCATCGTGCGCAACGAAAAGCGCATGCTGCAGGAGTCGGTCGATTCGCTGCTCGACAACGGCCGCCGCGGCAAGGCGATGACCGGCGCGAACAAGCGTCCGCTGAAGTCGCTCGCCGACATGATCAAGGGCAAGGGCGGCCGCTTCCGTCAGAACCTGCTCGGCAAGCGCGTCGACTACTCGGGCCGTTCGGTCATCGTCGTCGGCCCGCAGCTGAAGCTGCACCAGTGCGGCCTGCCGAAGCTGATGGCGCTCGAGCTCTTCAAGCCGTTCATCTTCAACAAGCTCGAACTGATGGGCCTGGCGACGACGATCAAGCAGGCGAAGAAGATGGTCGAGAGCCAGGAGCCGGTCGTCTGGGACATCCTGGAAGAAGTCATCCGCGAACATCCGGTGATGCTGAACCGCGCGCCGACGCTGCACCGTCTCGGCATCCAGGCGTTCGAGCCGGTGCTGATCGAAGGCAAGGCGATCCAGCTCCACCCGCTCGTCTGCGTCGCGTTCAACGCCGACTTCGACGGCGACCAGATGGCCGTCCACGTGCCGCTGTCGCTCGAAGCGCAGATGGAAGCACGCACGCTGATGCTCGCGTCGAACAACGTGCTGTCGCCGGCGAACGGCGAGCCGATCATCGTGCCGTCGCAGGACATCGTGCTCGGTCTGTACTATGCGACTCGCGAAGGCGTGAACGTCGAGGGTGAAGGCATGGCGTTTTCGGACGTCGGCGAGCTCAAGCGCGCATATGAATCGAAGCAGCTGTCGCTGCACGCCCGTGTGTCGGTGCGCCTGAAGGAAGTCGAAGTGTCGGCCGACGGCGAGCGGCGCGAGAAGATCACCCGCTACAACACGACCGCCGGTCGCGCGATGCTGTCGGAAATCCTGCCGCCGGGACTGCCGTTCAGCGTGCTCGACAAGCCGATGAAGAAGAAGGAGATCTCGAAGCTGATCAACGCCTCCTTCCGCCGCTGCGGGCTGAAGGAAACGGTCGTGTTCGCCGACAAGCTGATGCAGTTCGGCTTCCGCCTGGCGACGCGGGCCGGCATCTCGATCGCGGTGAAGGACATGCTCGTGCCGCGGCAGAAGGACGTGCTGATTCATGCCGCCGAGCAGGAAGTGAAGGAAATCGCGCGTCAATACACGTCGGGTCTGGTGACCGACGGCGAGCGCTACAACAAGGTCGTCGATATCTGGGGTCGCGCCGGTGACCAGGTCGCGAAGGCGATGATGGACCAGCTCGGCCAGGAAGACGTCGTCGATCGTCACGGCGACACCGTGAAGCAGGAATCCTTCAACTCGATCTATATGATGGCGGATTCGGGCGCGCGCGGTTCGGCCGCGCAGATCCGTCAGCTCGCCGGTATGCGCGGCCTGATGGCGAAGCCGGACGGCTCGATCATCGAGACGCCGATCACGACGAACTTCCGCGAAGGCCTGAACGTCCTGCAGTACTTCATCTCGACGCACGGCGCGCGTAAAGGCCTGGCCGACACTGCGCTGAAGACCGCGAACTCGGGTTACCTGACGCGCCGCCTCGTCGACGTGACGCAGGATCTGGTCGTCACCGAGGACGACTGCGGCACGCGTGGCGGTTTCGTGATGAAGGCGCTGATCGAAGGCGGTGAAGTCATCGAGCCGCTGCGCGACCGCATCCTCGGCCGCGTGTGCGCCGAGGACGTCGTGAATCCGGAGTCCCAGGAGACGGTCATCGAAGCCGGGTCGTTGCTCAGCGAAGACGCGGTCGACCTGATCGAGAGCCTCGGCATCGACGAGGTCAAGGTGCGCACCGCCCTGACGTGCGAAACGCGTTACGGCCTGTGTGGCAAGTGCTACGGCCGCGACCTCGGCCGCGGCTCGCAGGTCAATGTCGGCGAAGCGGTCGGTGTCATCGCCGCCCAGTCGATCGGCGAACCGGGCACGCAGCTGACGATGCGGACGTTCCACGTCGGTGGCGCGGCGTCGCGGGCTGCTGCCGCGAGCGGCGTCGAATCGAAGTCGGCGGGTACGGTGCGTTTTGCCGGCAACATGCGCTACGTCTCGAATGCGAAGGGCGAGAAAGTCATCATCGCGCGTTCGGCGGAGATCGTCGTCGCCGACGACATGGGCCGCGAGCGCGAGCGCCACAAGCTGCCGTACGGCGCGACGCTGCTCGTCGATGACGGCGCAGCGGTCAAGGCCGGCGTGATGCTGGCGACGTGGGATCCGCACACGCGCCCGATCGTCACGGAATATTCCGGTACGGTGAAGTTCGAGAACGTCGAAGAGGGCGCGACCGTCGCGAAGCAGATCGACGAAGTGACCGGTCTGTCGACGCTGGTCGTCATCGACGGCAAGCGACGCACGAGCGGCGCGTCGTCGAAAGGCGTGCGGCCGCAGGTCAAGCTGCTCGACGAGCGGGGCGAGGAAGTCAAGATCGCCGGTACCGACCATTCGGTGGCGATCACTTTCCAGGTCGGTTCGCTGATCACCGTCAAGGACGGCCAGGAAGTGAGCGTCGGCGACGTCCTCGCGCGGATTCCGCAGGAATCGGCGAAGACGCGCGACATCACCGGCGGTCTGCCGCGCGTCGCCGAACTCTTCGAAGCACGCCCGCCGAAGGACGCCGGCGTGCTGGCGGAATACACCGGCACGGTGTCGTTCGGCAAGGACACGAAGGGCAAGCAGCGCCTCGTGATCACCGAAGCCGACGGCACGGCGCACGAATTCCTGATCCCGAAGGACAAGCACGTCATGGTCCATGACGGGCAGGTCGTCAACAAGGGCGAGCTGATCGTCGACGGACCGGCCGACCCGCACGACATCCTGCGCCTGCAGGGAATCGAGGCGCTGGCGCGCTACATCATCGACGAAGTGCAGGACGTCTATCGCCTGCAGGGTGTGAAGATCAACGACAAGCACATCGAAGTGATCGTTCGCCAGATGCTGCGCCGGGTGGTCATCAACGACGCGGGCAACTCGCGCTTCATCCGTGAGGAGCAGGTCGAGCGTTCGGAAGTGCTCGACGAGAACGACCGCATTGAGGCCGAAGGCCAGCTGCCGGCGCAGTACCAGAACGTGCTGCTGGGTATCACGAAGGCGTCGCTGTCCACCGATTCGTTCATCTCGGCGGCATCCTTCCAGGAAACGACGCGTGTTCTGACCGAAGCGGCAATCATGGGCAAACGCGACGACCTGCGCGGGTTGAAGGAAAACGTCATCGTCGGCCGCCTGATTCCTGCAGGTACCGGCATGGCCTATCACCGCAACCGCAAGGCGCAGAACGCAGGGGAGGATCTGGGCCCCGAACATGCATGGGCGGAAATGCAGGAAGTGCCGCCGGAGGTGCCGGCCGACGTCTCGCAGGACGTGCAGGCCGGTTGACGCAGAACCATATTTCAGGATAACATCCGGCCTCTTTTTGTGGGCTGACCAATCGTAGTCAGTCGCAGCCGGAATCAACCGCCCGAGGCGGCCCGTGGGGCGCGTCGGTATAATGGAAAATTCTCAAGCTATGCCAACAATTAATCAGCTCGTCCGCAAACCGCGGCAACTGGCCGTCGTCAAAAGCAAGGTGCCGGCACTCGATGCATGCCCGCAAAAACGCGGCGTATGCACGCGGGTCTATACGACCACGCCGAAGAAGCCGAACTCCGCGCTGCGGAAAGTCGCCAAAGTGCGCCTGACCAACGGTTTCGAGGTCATCTCCTATATCGGCGGTGAAGGTCACAACCTGCAGGAACACTCCGTGGTCCTGATTCGTGGTGGCCGGGTCAAGGACTTGCCGGGTGTGCGTTACCACATCGTGCGCGGTTCGCTTGACCTGCAGGGCGTCAAGGATCGTAAGCAGTCCCGCTCGAAGTACGGCGCGAAGCGCCCGAAGAAAGCCTAATTGTCGGCATTCAGAAATAGCTAGAGGTTGTCATGCCCCGTCGTCGCGAAGTACCGAAGCGTGAAATCCTGCCCGATCCGAAATTCGGCTCGCAGGACGTATCCAAGTTCATCAATGTGATCATGCAGGCCGGCAAGAAGTCCGTCGCCGAGCGTATCGTCTATGGCGCGTTTGCGCAGATTTCCGGCAAGGCTGGCAAGGATCCGCTCGAGGTGTTCTCGTCGGCTGTTGCCAACGTCAAGCCGGTAGTGGAAGTCAAGAGCCGCCGCGTCGGCGGTGCGAACTACCAGGTGCCGGTCGAAGTGCGTCCGTCGCGCCGCATGGCGCTGTCGATGCGCTGGCTGCGGGAAGCTGCCCGCAAGCGCGCCGAGAAGTCGATGGCTCAGCGCCTCGCCGGCGAGCTGCTCGAAGCCGCGGAAGGGCGCGGTTCGGCAATGAAGAAGCGCGAAGAAGTGCACCGCATGGCCGAAGCGAACAAGGCATTCTCTCACTACCGTTTCTGAGATTCCGGAACGGTGGTTAATCGGGCCCTGGCAAGGGCTCGATTGTTTTGTGACAACACAATTGGATTTTCGCGCAGCGCGCGAATTCTCGAAGGCAGGGTAGACCGTGGCTCGCAAGACTCCCATTGAGCGTTACCGCAACATCGGTATTTCGGCTCACATTGACGCCGGCAAGACAACGACGACCGAGCGCATCCTTTTTTATACCGGCGTGAACCACAAGATTGGTGAAGTTCACGACGGCGCGGCGACGATGGACTGGATGGAGCAGGAGCAGGAGCGGGGGATCACGATCACCTCGGCTGCGACGACCTGCTTCTGGAAAGGCATGGAAATGTCCTTCCCCGAGCATCGCTTCAACATCATCGATACGCCGGGACACGTCGATTTCACGATCGAAGTCGAGCGTTCGATGCGCGTTCTCGATGGCGCGTGCATGGTCTACTGCGCGGTCGGCGGCGTCCAGCCGCAGTCCGAAACCGTGTGGCGGCAGGCGACGAAGTACAAGGTGCCGCGGCTCGCGTTCGTCAACAAGATGGACCGCCAGGGGGCGAACTTCTTCAAGGTCGTCGAGCAGATGAAGCTGCGCCTCAAGGCCAATCCGGTGCCGATCGTGATTCCGATCGGAGCGGAGGAGAATTTCGTCGGCGTCGTCGACCTGGTCCGCATGAAGGCCATCTACTGGGATGAAGCGTCTCAGGGCATGAAGTTCGACTACCGCGAGATTCCGGGCGAGCTTCAGGCAACGGCCGAGGAATGGCGCGAGAAGATGCTCGAAGCCGCTGCCGAAGCCAGCGAAGAGCTGATGAACGAATATCTCGAGAATGGCGATCTGTCGCACGAGAAGATCGTTGCCGGCCTGCGTCAGCGCACGATCGCCTGCGAAATCCAGCCGATGCTGTGCGGCACGGCATTCAAGAACAAGGGCGTGCAGCGCATGCTCGACGCCGTCATCGAACTGCTTCCGTCGCCGGTCGATATTCCTCCGGTTGCCGGCATCGATGACTACGAAAAGCCCGTCGAGCGGCGCGCGGACGATTCCGAGAAGTTCGCGGCGCTCGCGTTCAAGCTGATGACCGACCCGTTCGTCGGCCAGTTGACGTTCGTGCGAGTGTATTCGGGAGTGCTCAAGTCGGGCGAGACGGTGCTGAACTCGGTCAAGGGCAAGAAGGAGCGCATCGGCCGGATCCTGCAGATGCACGCGAACGAGCGCGCCGAAATCAAGGAAGTGCTGGCCGGCGACATCGCAGCGTGTGTCGGCCTGAAGGAAGTGACCACGGGTGAGACGCTGTGCGATCCGTCGGCGCCGATCATCCTTGAACGCATGATCTTCCCGGAGCCGGTGATTCACGTCGCCGTCGAGCCGAAGACCAAGGCGGACCAGGAAAAAATGGGTATCGCGCTCGGCCGGCTGGCCGCGGAAGATCCGTCGTTCCGTGTCCGCACTGACGAGGAGTCCGGTCAGACGATCATCTCCGGCATGGGCGAACTGCACCTCGAAATTCTCGTTGACCGCATGAAGCGCGAATTCAACGTCGAAGCGACGGTCGGCGCACCGCAGGTGGCGTACCGTGAAGCGATCCGCAAGCCGGTCGAGCAGGAAGGCAAGTTCGTCAAGCAGTCCGGCGGTCGCGGCCAGTTCGGTCACGTGTGGATCAAGCTCGAGCCGAACGAAACCGGCAAGGGCTACGAGTTCATCGACGCGATCAAGGGGGGTGTCGTCCCGCGCGAGTACATTCCGGCGGTCGACAAGGGCTTGCAGGAGACGCTGCCGAACGGCGTGCTGGCCGGCTTCCCGGTCGTCGACGTCAAGGTCACGCTGTTCGACGGTTCGTACCACGACGTGGATTCGAACGAAAACGCGTTCAAGATGGCCGCTTCGATGGCGTTCAAGGACGCGATGCGCAAGGCGAGCCCCGTGCTGCTCGAGCCGATGATGGCAGTGGTCGTCGAAACTCCCGAGGACTACATGGGCAACGTCATGGGCGACCTCTCCGGTCGTCGTGGCATCGTTCAGGGCATGGACGATCTGCCCGGCGGCATGAAAGAGGTCAAGGCCGAAGTGCCGCTCGCCGAGATGTTCGGCTACGCGACGCAGCTGCGGTCGCTGACGCAGGGTCGCGCGACGTACTCGATGGAATTCAAGCACTATTCCGAGGCGCCGAAGAGCGTGGCGGAAGCGGTGATCAACAATCGCAAGTAATCAACGAACCGAAGCGAGGAATTGAGCAATGGCGAAAGGCAAGTTTGAGCGGACGAAACCGCACGTAAACGTCGGGACGATCGGTCACGTCGACCACGGCAAGACCACCCTGACGGCGGCGATCACGACGATCCTGTCGAAGAAGTTCGGCGGCGAGGCGAAAGCCTACGACCAGATCGACGCGGCGCCCGAAGAGAAGGCGCGCGGCATCACGATCAACACCGCTCACGTCGAGTACGAGACGGCCAACCGTCACTACGCGCACGTCGACTGCCCGGGTCACGCCGACTACGTCAAGAACATGATCACCGGTGCGGCGCAGATGGACGGCGCGATCCTGGTGTGCTCGGCCGCGGACGGCCCGATGCCGCAGACGCGCGAACACATCCTGCTCGCGCGCCAGGTCGGCGTGCCGTACATCATCGTGTTCCTCAACAAGTGCGACATGGTCGACGACGAGGAGCTCCTGGAGCTCGTCGAGATGGAAGTGCGCGAGCTGCTGTCGAAGTACGACTTCCCGGGCGACGACGTGCCGATCGTCAAGGGTTCGGCGCTCAAGGCGCTCGAAGGCGACCAGAGCGACATCGGCGAGCCGGCGATCTTCCGCCTGGCCGAAGCGCTCGACAGCTACATCCCGACGCCCGAGCGCGCGATCGACCGCCCGTTCCTGCTGCCGATCGAAGACGTGTTCTCGATCTCGGGCCGCGGCACCGTCGTGACCGGCCGCGTCGAGCGCGGCATCGTCAAGGTCGGCGAGGAAGTCGAGATCGTCGGCATCAAGGCGACCGTCAAGACCACCTGCACCGGCGTCGAGATGTTCCGCAAGCTGCTCGACCAGGGCCAGGCGGGCGACAACGTCGGCGTGCTGCTGCGCGGCACCAAGCGCGAGGACGTCGAGCGCGGTCAGGTGCTGTGCAAGCCCGGTTCGATCAAGCCGCACACCCACTTCACCGGTGAAGTGTACGTGCTGTCGAAGGAAGAAGGCGGGCGTCACACGCCGTTCTTCAACAACTACCGGCCGCAGTTCTACTTCCGCACGACCGACGTCACCGGTTCGATCGAGCTGCCCGAAGGCACCGA